>Ga0209425_10002272_pt1 | contig 21549 bp, 19 predicted proteins | sample COG_05_FD_184749 | JGI IMG/M metagenome (GOLD analysis project Ga0209425, IMG submission 184749) | Pelagic Microbial community sample from North Sea - COGITO 998_met_05 (SPAdes) (version 2) | ecosystem: Environmental > Aquatic > Marine > Neritic zone/Coastal water | place: Helgoland, sampling...
GGTGATTATGAGCGTGACGTCCGACGCCACCTGATGCCCTATGTCCGTACCAGTGTTGCGAATCGTTGGTTGATGAATCGGGTTGGAGACCGCATGTTCAAGAGGATGTGCAAAGCATGGATGAAAGACCAGGACAAACGCGGAGACGGACTGATTTGGATTGGTAAATTATTTCGTCCAACGATGTTCAAAGGGCTCCTCTACCGCCTCGTGACCCCGTTCATGTTGGTCAAAGACAGCAAAGCGATGGGCCGTGGAGTGCGCCGTCTTCCGTTCAGGCCTGCATTGAAGCGAGACGAATGGGAACCCTCTGATGAGGCAATAGCGATTCGAGAACAATGGAAAGCTGTTCGTGGTCAAGGTGGCCATGTATCCTTTGCCAATGACAATGAAAGTGAAGTTCAACCGCAAGAAAAGGCAGCGATTTCTTCTTAATACCGTCCCGTGTGGGCAGAGGTATGAGCGACCTTTATGGATTGAAACTCGAACCGATGCCGAACCGTCTTGTCAATTACGGAGTGACCGACAACGGCATCGCTGTGATTGAACTCACCTCCGATTCAGCAGGGGCTCCAATCGAAGGCACAAATGACCGCTCACCCAATACCTACACACACGGGATGATGCGAGATATTGACGAAGCAATTGTCCGTGCTCGCTTTGACGATAGCGTCACTTGCATCGTGTTGACTGGAAACGGTGCATCTTTCTTTTCAGCCGGAGCATCCATCCAAATGCTCAACAGCGTAACACCAGGCTTCAAGTACAATTTTTGCCTTCACGCCAATGAGACCCTTTCACGGCTTGAACAGACCGCAAAACTCGTGGTCTGCGCCATTAACGGTCATGCCGTTGGCGGTGGTCTAGAAATCGCAATGGCTGCTGATATCCGTATCGCTCGAAAGAATTCGGGCAAAGTCGGTCTACCAGAAATCAATCTTGGTGTCCTCGCAGGAACCGGTGGTACAGCACGTTTGACTCGTCTCATCGGCAAGGCCAAGGCACTCGAAATGATGGTTACGGGCGAATTGATGTCCTTTGAAGATGCTCATGCTTGCAATCTTATCAACCACATCTGGGAAGGCGACGCAGATGATTTCCGCCGAGACATCCTCGACTGGTGCAGCCAATTCACACTACCCAACAAGGCAGTCAAGGCCGTTGGCAACATCAAGCGATCTTGCCAAACAGGACCTGAAATTCCCTTCGAGTACCATCTTGCTCTCGAGCGAGAACTCCAAGCAGCACTCTTCAACAGCAGTGATGCCAAAGAAGGCATCGCCGCATACGTTGAGAAGCGTGTGGCCAACTTCACAGGTGAATGAATAAAACAAAGGGGTTGACAACCATGTCTGAATTCCATGTACCGGGCGATGTGCCTGACGAATTGATTGAAACTTATCTTGACAACCTTCGGGCTGCAACTGCAGGAACCGGTTCGATGAACCTCTTTGCGTGCGACCAAAAAATCGAACACTTGAACGATGACTTCTATGATGGTGGAGATTCAGTTCCTCTCAGCTCAAACGATCCCGCCCACTTGTTTGAGATTGGAGCGAAGACCCTTGAAGCGGGTACTCTTGGCGTCCTTGCGGGACAACTCGGCTTGATTTCGATGTACGCAAGAGATAACCCTGACATCCCCTATCTTGTCAAACTGAACTCAAAATCCCACATGGTGAAAACTGGACAACGGGATCCAGTGTCTCAGGCTCTTTGGGACATGGACGATGTGATGTCACTGGTCCACAACGGCATCAACGTTGTTGGGATTGGCTACACCGTTTACATCGGAAGTGAATACGAGCATGAAATGCTTACCGAAGCAGCCCAATTTATCCGTCAAGCCCACGAACAAGGAATGATTTCTGTTGTTTGGATGTATCCGAGAGGAAAAGCAGTCACCGATGAGAAAGACCCACAACTGATCGCTGGTGCAGCCGGCGTTGCAGCCTGCCTGGGCGCAGATTTCGCCAAAGTGAATTATCCCAAGGCGTGGGAGGGCATGACTCAAGCAGAATCGTTCAAAATTGCTGTCGAGGCCGCGGGCCGCACACGCATCATCTGCTCTGGAGGTGGAACACTGCCTCCCAGAGAGTTCCTTCAACGCCTTCACGACCAAATTAACATCTCTGGGTGCAAGGGTGCTGCAACCGGACGTAATATTCACCAAAAAGAGACCCAAGAAGCTGTCCGCATGACCGCTGCTTGCCATGCCATCATCTGCGATGGTGCATCGGTTGATGCAGCAATGGCCATCTTTGAAGGCAACTAATCCCGTAAAGCACGCTCCGTGCTCAATGGTTCATTTGCAGTGATGAGCAACGGCACTCGCCGTCAAGATTCGCTTGATGAAAGTTGACGATGGCACACTTCAATTCGAATGCACCGCTGTCTCAATGCCAAATCTCTTCAAGAACCTTCGTGGGATGATTACACAGAGGCCTCATGGTGAGGCACTGCTTCTGATACGATCTCAGAGTTTGGTCGTACCGGTTGTGAAGTTGCCTTCACTATCGACGATGATTGGCGTACCTTCAATCCACTCGGGGCAATGTTCGGAAACCCAGTTTCGAGTGGCCCACTCGCAGATGTCGTAGCCACCGGAGAGGATTCCAGATCGCTTGATGTAGCCAACTTTGACGATGTCTTTGTCTTTGGAGAGTACGTTGCCCAATTGTTGGCTGGTCGTACCATGTCGCATGGTGCTGTTGATGTATTCCAAAATCTCAGCGGTGTTTCGGGGTCGGTCGCCTAAAAATTTCTTTATTTTTTCACGGATGCGTGTTGTTTTCATGTTCTTTTCCTCCTGTCATTGATGTGGTGGCTCAAGTGGTTATGTGCCGCTGGTTTACAGGAGCGAGGCCGCTGATATAATGGTTCCTCCCCCAACCAACGATTTGGTTACAATTGGTGACAAAATATCGGTGTTTTTTCTACATCATGGGTGCGGCGAGTAAGTAAATGAACACTTCTCGAGTGGAAATCAATAACTAAATGTAACTATTAATGCGTAAAAGGGTAGGATTTATGAATCATAAAAAATACGCTCATTATGAGGTGACTGGTGATGCCGTCGGGAAGCATTCGTTCGGCAGCGCATCGTAAGATCCTGTTTTGGTTGAGCCGGGGGCCAAGTACGGTTTCTGAAATCGCCAAGCAATTTGACATGAGAATGCCTCACGCATCGCTTGCGTGTCGGCAATTACGCACCACAGGTTATGTTGTTCGTGATGAATCCGGTGGACTTCGAAATGCCCCGATGTACCTGAGTCAAACGGGCCTCGAGCGGTTGGAGAAGGACGGATTGGAGAAATTGAAGCGTCATGTGAGTGAAATTCCTGCAAACACGGGCGGAGTTGTCGTTCAATCGGAATCAGCAAACGTGCTTCTTGGTTATGTCAAACCGCCAACATCTTCACTCTTTTTCATCCCGGACGCCATGAATTTCCAAGGTGAACTTTCCACTGGAAATCAAGGGGGGACGTGGATTTTGTTTTCGGTTGAAAAAATCAAATGGTATCTTTTGAGCGATTTTTCTCCAACGACACCACCTGCAGCTAGCACTTCGGGGACACTCGCAGATTTTGGAAATGCTCCGTCCAAGATTGGCCTCGCCCGTGGAAAAGTACTCGAACAAGCCCCATTGACTGCATTGATTGAAGGCCAGTGGTTCTCAAATTCATCACAGCCCGATGCAACTCCTCAATTTCTCATGAACGGTGAACATTGTCTCGGCCACATATCTGGGACAACGCTGGATTACTTTCCTCCAAGCGGAATCACCGCGCACCTTCCTCACGAACTGGATCGTTCGCTTGTGGTCGAGGCTTTGGGACAAAAGGCCATCAGCCTAACAGATGGACAGGGTCGACGGAACCGTCAACTCCCTCTTCCTCTTCTACGTCAATGGCTTAGTGGACGACATGGACGAATGTCCGAGGAGCGGATTGAAGGGATGTACGCCTCATTGAGTTCAGATTTGGTCAAGAATGCTTCAAAACTTCCACAATCGTTGAGAAAGGATATTGTCTCAGATTTTGGTGACGTTGATTGGTCCTCTGACGAACTGAATGAAGGTATTGTTGATACCTACGGTATGTCGGTTCGTGGTCTATCTGCACTCATCTCATACCTCGTAGAACACTCTCAGTGGCCCTGTGTCATCGACTGGCCTTTTGATGAACTTGATGAGAATTTTCAACATCGTATCACCCTTCATCCCAAGTGCAGGGTCTTCATGACGCGCCGAGGTCGAGGCGCCTTAGTCTCCAGAGATTCAACACACCTCGTCACCTCCCCGGTTCTCGCTGAAGTATATGCTCAGGTAGGTCGCGACATTTCCCTACCGGTTGTCCTCAATTCTGCTTCAGACTCCGCACAACCTTCCTTGCCGCCCCGTGAATACATGCCGAGCAATGCTGCCGAATTATTGGCTCCCTTCGCTGCAAATGAGGCAGCAAGATTCAGCGTCCCACTTCCAAAAGGAAGGCAAGGCGATGCTCTTGCTCGTAGCCTTCATGTTTTTCCCGAAGGCGACGCACGCATGGCGAATGAACTCGAAGCAATATTTCCTCTTGCTTCTTGGATTTCATCGCCCGCAGATGAACGTACTCAACGATGGCTACGCATTCATACCGAACTTCCCGAAGGTTGGGCAGACCTACTCAAGGTTGATGCTCTTGATGTGGTTGACCTTCCCGAAGCCATCGCCAAAGGAACACTTCAATGGCAAGGTCTTGCTTTGCGGCGTCTCAAGGCGACGCTTCCACATGCCCCAACGGCAGTTCTCTCATTCGCCAAAGCCCTCGATGAATCATCACTCGGTCCTTGGTACGCTACGGCCCTTGTTGCCAGCCTCAATCTCGAAGATGAAAATTACCGTGAACTGTATGACCAAGCTCTTCTTTCGTGGCTGGATTCGCCTTACTTAGCCGTTGAAGTCATTGAACATCTCTTTGGTGCACCAAACAACAAGTTCACAGATGCCAGACTGGACACGTGCCTCAAAGCCGCCCGGATTCACCCCAAATCATCACTACTTCATCTTTGGTCACGTGGCGTTGATGTTCTCGTGCAGAACCTTCCATGGACCACCGAACTGCAACGCCAGGTCATGACTTCATTACCGAATTCATGGTGGTTGCCTTATGCAAACGAGTGGGTGGTGAATCAATTGAACACGGTTTCAGGAAGGGCGTGGTTGAGTCAACACCCCTTGCCGTGGTTGGCAATTCTTGGCCGAACCGAAGGTGAACACTGCGGTTTTCCCGGCCATGAAGATGCCCACCGAGGATGCCAACTCACAGCCGAAGACCTCCTGGGGATTCATCTGTTGCCTGAGGGCCCCGGTGTGCTGCCACTCCGTGACCTCTTCGAGGCAATTTATGCCCGCGACCATCAACTACCCGTTCCTATTTTATCTTCTCACGGCGATGGAGCATGGCTCGTTCAACCCATTGCATCATGGCCAAAACTAGGTGCTGCTGTCCTTCAACACGGTGACGAAGCCATCGGACGCGTCCTTTTCGGTCGCAGTTATGCTCAAAGGTTATCCACAAAGTCACCGATGAAGTGATATAGAGTCGTCTTGAGCCGTTGCTACCGTACCTGCAACATCGGGCTGAGCTACTGTGAAACATTGCTATGACGTCTGACACCATGAGTACGGCCGCAAATCGAAGACTGGGATGACCCTTCGGGGCGTGACTCCCGGTGCAAATGCGGTAAACCATCGGTAGGTTATGGGTCCTTGGACGACGAGAGGATGACCTCAAGACAACCACCCTACCGGACAGAACGCCCCGATGCCGAGGGTCAGGCCTCCGAGGAAACGATGAACGAGGCCGTTAGGTGTCGGGGCACAGTTTTCGAAAACCTCTTCTCAATGCCATCATGTTGCGATGACCTCAAAGGCTGTTGGTCCTAACCAGTGTTCATGGAGGGCGCTTACCGCTTTCAGCGATGTTTGGTCGGCGGCACCTTTGACCGCTTTCATGCCGGACATCGCCTCTTATTGGATGCGGCTCAACGTCAAGCTGCTCACCTTGAGATTCACATCACAAGTGACCGAATGGCAGACTCAAAAGCAGCGAACATCCAATCCTTCGAAACACGCCGTGAACACCTCTTGCAGTGGATCGAACGTCATGCACCTCGTCGTGGGACGGTGTTTGAATTGAACGATGTACAAGGACCGGCACCTCAACATCCTCTTGCAGACTGTATCGTAGCCACGCCTGAGACGAGAGGGCAATGCGAGCACATCAATACATTGCGCCATGCCAACAACCTTCCATCCTTGCACATCATCGAAGTAGACCATCTTGCAGATCATTGCGGAGGCATCATCAGTTCTTCTCAAATCCGTAACGGTAAGATCGATACTGAGGGTCATCCTTGGGTGACGTCTTCGATGTCGGCCAACATTTTGTTGATGCACCCTGGTCTTGACCGAGAACTCAAAACACCAATGGGGACACTCTTTGAGGGCCCTGAAGATGCTCCAGATGTAGCGATGTATGCTGCATTAGAGGACCGTTCATTAAGCCAAGACATGTTGATTGCAGTAGGAGATGTGACGGTACGTACGATGCTTGAGATGGACATAATCCCCGACATTGCTCTCATTGACGGACAAACAAAACGAACACCCCTCTCTGAAAGCGAACAGGTAGACCCGAGCTCCTTTTCCTGTCATCTTGACGCGAATAATCCACCAGGCCAACTGACGCCATCCCTTCTTGAGGCACTTGAAAAAGCCGTTGATGAAGAGGAATCATGCCTGATTTATGTCGATGGCGAAGAAGACCTTGCTCCCCTCTATGCACATCTTCTCGCCCCAATCGGCTCCATCGTAGTATACGGACAACCCGGCAAAGGTGTGGTATTACAATTGACGACATTGGCAACCAAAGGACGCTGTCGTCGTTTATTGGAATTATTTGAGGTGGAATGATTGGACTACCCGTTGGTTTCAATCACCGTCTGCGTGCGAAACGGAGCCCATTGGATTGATGGATGCCTCGAAGCCCTCATTGCACAAACCTATTCCAATCTAGAAATTCTCCTCGTTGATGACGGTTCAACCGACGGTGGGTCGGAGCGTGCTCAACATTGGCACGACCCTCATGGTGAACGAGGTATTCCCATTCATGTTCACCAACAAGCCGCATTGGGTCTATCTGCAGGCCGGCGCTGGGCGGTTGAACATGCCAAAGGAACGTGGGTTGCCATCACTGACATCGATGTCCGCCCCGAGCAAGACTGGATTACCAATCTCGTCACCGCCGCTAAACCCATTGACGCAACTGAAGATGTAGTTGCAGTAACAGGTCGTACCGTTTTTGAGCGAGCCGAGGACCTCGTGAGCCGAATTCGTTCGATCGAAATCGCATCAAAGTATCGGTCAAGGCCGAGAAGAACGAGTTTAGCGAACGGTCCCTGCTCTATGTTCCATCGTGATTCTCTCAGAAAGATTGGGGGCTTTGACCCAGGCTGGTATCATGCTGAGGACATGGAGGTCAGTTTACGCTTGCTGGAAGCAGGAGGGACCATCGTGTACGCTCCTGATGCTCTTGTACGCCACGTTCCAGAAACTGGAACGGGCCTTTTTCTGCATAAACGCCGCAGAGACGCAAGGGCACATGTTCGAATTCTTCGCCATTATCCGAAACGAAAACGAAACGGACCAGCCTTTGATTTCCTCGGAAGTTCAACAATGGTTCTGTTCCTCTTACCCATCTGGATCATGATCGCAGGGTTTGCCCTTCCGACCCTTACTTCACTGATACAGGAGACGATGAATACACCTGTTTTATTTGAACAATGGGACTCTCAAAGCCTCGTCATCTCGATGCTTCTATTAACGGCTCATGAGGTTATTTTGTGGTGTGGTTCTTTGGGAGTTGTGAACCGTGAAGTGATGAAATCTTCCACAAAAGGTAAATTCAGCGTGATGATTGGTGTGCGTTGGTTGACATTTCGTTGGAGCGTTGCCTTATGGCAAGGCACAATCTTAGGGTGCATGGACGCTTTGTTGGGACGTCACGGACATCGTCCGCTTTTTCGCTCCAAGCCTTAATCGATGTTTTCATCGCCGGGGGGGACTCGACTTGCGTGATTAAGGGCGAATCCTGCCGCAATCAAAGCAATGCTGACTGAATAGACGCCAACATCGATCCATCCGCTGTATTGGATGCCAAACCAGAAGTAAAACACGAAACCGAGCAGAAGGCACCAAGCAGCCATTGTTCGCTGTCCGCCACCGACACTCAGATCGCCCAAAGCCGTCCATGTGTCGTTGACCACAAGACCACGGAACCACGTTGCCGTGTGGCCGCCATCATTGATTGGTTTGAATCCGAATACGATTAATGCCAAGCAGGCTGCGACAAAAATTGTATCGCCGAAGGGTTCGAAGTGGAACCCATCTCTTGCTCCACCAAAGGCTTCGTTTGTTGCTTCAAAGGTTAGCAGGCCTCCCCAGGAAATATGTTGAGTTGGATGTGCCATGCTGAACATGTTGAGAACGGCCAAAAGAAGTCCCCAAGCGCCGAGGATAATGAACCAGTTGGAGTAGAATGGAACGCTTCCATCACTGGAGGTTTCAGACGAATCAACATTGTCCTTGCCGTCGCTCATGTTCCTGCGGACTGACGAGGTGCATTTAAGCACACCGAACCAGAAAGAGGGAGAATCCCTTCATCACCACGCCTCAAAGCGAGGTTTGCTGATGGTATATTGCATTGAACACAAGCGCCATTTCTTCCTCGGCTGCCTTCATGATTTCAGGCGCGTTAATGTTCGATGGAATGCAGGAATTAATTTCCTTGGAACGTCCATAGCGCCCCTTGCTAACGGTGCGGGCGGTGACCAGACCAAGCATGTCAAGGTTGGAAATGAGGCCTGAGATACGGCGCTGGGTGAGGGGGTTTTGTCGGATATGCTTGCACGCTTGTCGGTAAATGTCGTAGACTTGGCCGGTTTGAACATTTTTTAGACCATTTTGCTCGTTGATCAAAACAGCAGCCAGAACCAACTTTTGCTGACTTGGAAGGGTCGAAATCACCGGCGTCATTTGGTCGGATTCAATTTGGCTCTGGGCCACGCGAACATGATTTTGATTGACCGAACGTTCCCCTTCTTGTTCTGCTTTTTCTGCGGAGATTCTCAGGAGGTCAAGAGCGCATCGAGCATCACCGTGTTCCTGAGCAGCAAGTGCTGCGCAAAGCTCGATGACACCAGAGCCAAGGACGCCTTGATTCAATCCTTCAAGGGCGCGTTGGCGAAGAATATCCTGAAGTTGTTCGGCATCATAAGGCTTGAACAAGACATCCAATTGGCCGAGTCTTGAGCGGACTCTCGGGTCGAGGAAGTCAGTAAATTTCAGGTCGTTAGAGATGCCGATGACACAGGCACGTGCCTTTTTGAGAGAGGAGTTGAGACTGGTGAGGTTGTACAAGAGGTCGTCTCCGACCTTCCTGACCAAGTGGTCAATTTCATCCAGGACGATCACAAAAACACCACCGCGCTGATCCATACGGCGTACTAATTCGTTGAAAACGCGGTCGGTTGGCCAACCAGTGAAGGGTATTTCACCCTGTTCGTAGGATTCAAGAAGTGAATTTCCAATGTGGCTGAGGACGCGATATTGTGTGTCAATCTGGCGGCAGTTCACCATAATCGACTCAACCTGACTCCCCATGGATTCTCCTTTGGCTTTCAGGTGGTGGCAAACATACGACGTAACAGCAGTTTTTCCAGCGCCAGTGACTCCGTAGAGCGTCATGTTTGAGGGAATATGTCCTTTGAGGGCCTCCCAAAGGTTGTAGGAAATTGTTTCAATCTCTTCGTCGCGGTGTGGAAGTTGATTTGGGCGGTAATTATGCCGGAGGTTCTCTTTATTTTTGAAGAGCGTTTTTTGTGAAATGAACTTGTCGAAGATGTTGTCTTCCATACATGTTCACCTCGCTTTTATACCTAATAGCAAAGGGTCGTTTTCAGATCCAACGCCATATGTGCCTTGAGTCCGAGTCCCCCTTATATGCCTGTCCACTCCATCCTTTGGAAGGTTGTGATTTGTGAACAAGGAACGGCTCATATGCTAATATAAAGACAGCGGGTAAAAATGCAAAAAGAACATTTTGGAGCCATCACGAACCATTAGATAAATCCGCAATAAGCCATGTCCCTTTTTCCCATGAAATGGTGGCACCATCTGAAAGTTGGGTGACATGCTGAGGAAGTCTTGGAACTTCCTTCGTGAGCGTCGTTTCAAACTCCGTCCTTTCATCGATGAAGGTATGGGTGATGGCGAGTGGAGTTTGGCAGCGCAGGGCTAAAGCCTCAACATCCTTTGGTTTGTGATGATGGGTTGAGGGAACCCAATCGGGAAAGCCCATCTCGAGAATGGCGATTGCGGACCGTTCGATGGCTTCGTGGAGTGCTTCACACGGACCGGAATCTCCGCTGTGTACAAAATTTGCACCGCTTTGATGTTCAAAGCGATAACCATGAGGTTCCACGGCATCTTCATGATGAACTTCAAAACGTTCCCAGGTCCAACCGTCATCGGTCGATCCGATTTCGCGCTCATCCCACACAACCGTCTCAAGGACGCTCTCCAAGGAGCCCGGAAAGGCGAGTTGACACAAGTGAGTCAGGCGTTCCCTCACGATGGATGAGCCAACAACGCGAAGCGGTTGGAGTTGTTCTCGGTCGGAAATGTATTTGCGTTCGAGCAATAAGAAGGGAAATCCAAAGACATGGTCTCCGTGAACATGCGTGATGAAGATGGTCCGAAGGTCCGCTGGCGAATAACCAATCCTTCGCATACCTGCAAGTGCGGTTGGTGGGGCATCGATGATGTGTTGACGGTCAAACATCGCAAACGAATGGTGTCTGCCGTGAGGGAGGAATGCATTTCCAGTCCCCAGCATCACGATGCGATGGTCCATGAGCATCCCCAACACGCCCCCCCTCTTCTTCTCATCGGTGCTTCACGGTGGCTGAATTTTGGACCTCTGCGCCGATGTGAATTCATACCAATGATGATAAAGCAACCTTAGATGGGAAAACCATCGCCACTGTGTGGTTGAGGTGAAGGTATGGCTGATGGTTGGTCTGCAAAAAATCCCTACATGAGTAAAATTACTGAGAATTTCATTCTCAACGGTGCTGGGTCCAGAAAAGAAACCCGACACATCGTCTTTGAACTCGGAGATTCAGGTTTGGACTACAAGGTCGGCGATGCGCTTGGTGTCGTCGCAGAGAACCCGCCTCACATCGTTGACGAGTTGATTGAAGTTCAGGGTTGGAATCCCGATGCCGAGGTCAGCACTCACAAGGGTGACCGTACGCTTCGTGAGGCTTTGAAAAAGGATTTTGAAGTCCACCTCGCCAATAAGAAGTTCGTCCAATCATTGACTGAAAAAGTGATTTCAAGCGGCATGAAAATTTCCATGAGCATTGTATCCCGCTCACGTAATAATGAGACCTGGCAAGCCACTGAAGACGCAACGACCCCGCTTCGACCCTCCGTTGCTTCTGACGACCCTGCCTCTCAAGTTGAAGCCATCACGGCTGACGCCAAAGCCATTGAAAACTACCTCTGGACCCGTGATTATATCGACATCATGCGTGAGTTTGATGTCAAATACTCCCACGACGAATTCCTTGAACTTGCCGACCGCCTCAAACCTCGCCTCTACTCTATTGCCTCCTCGCACGATGCGCACCCTGGTTTTGTTGAATTGACCGTGGGGATTGTTCGTTTCGAATACAACGGAAGAGCACGAGGTGGCCTTTGCACCCAATTCATGGCTGATGAAATTGATACTTCAGGAGCTCCAATAGGTGTCTTCATGTCACCGACCAAGTCCTTTATTCTCCCAGAAGACAAAGAAACCGACATCATCATGGTTGGCCCTGGAACAGGAATTGCTCCTTTCCGTGCCTTCATGGAACAACGAGTTCATGACGGTGGTACGGGTAAAAACTGGCTCTTCTTTGGTGATCAGTCTGAGAAAACTGAATTCTACTACAAGGATGAAATCGAACAATGGATTGACGAAGGCCACCTGTACCAATTTACCACGGCATGGTCACGTGACCAAGAAGAGAAAATCTATGTTCAACACCGCTTGAAAGAACACGGCGCAGAAGTCTGGGAGTGGTTTGAGCGCGGTGCTTATTTCTACATCTGTGGTGATAAGCAATACATGGCCAAAGACGTTCATAGAGCACTGATTGACATTGCCGTTGAACACGGTGGCATGTCCCTTGACGACGCAACACATTTTATCGAAAAGACGATGATGAAGGAACAGAAACGTTACCTTCGAGACGTCTACTGATGTTCACTCTTCCGGTAGAGGTATGCTGACCACCGGCACAGCAGCGGCTTGTGCTAAATCTTCCATTCGTTTGGTCCAAACCGAATCGGGTCCCGGAAAGGCCAACATATGTGTCGCATGTTTGAGCATTCGTTTCCCAAGGTCTGCAATCGCTTCGGGACGTCCGGAATCTACTCCATCTGAAGAACGCGGACCTGCCCAAGCTTCGGTGAAAACTGCGATGGGAATGTTGTTGTTATCGGCCCATCGCTCTGCGAGAAAGTCGACCCCACTCGCCCCGCCAAGAATGATCACGTCGGGATAACCATGGTATTTGACCCACTGTTCAATTTCGGTTTCAAGGAAGGAATAATCATAAAATTTTGAATTCCCACATACGACTAAATTGATGATTCGCCCATCGTTGTTCAAGTCCTTACCCGCTAGTTTTCGCAGCACACTGCTGCCTGTTGCCTCTGCTCCGCTCATGTTGACCCATAGGCGTAGGGGGTTATCAAATCTCGGCATTATTTTTCTTTTTGATGCCATTTTTTCCCATTTTCAAACCCTATTCCTTCCGTATTTCGGTCAATTGATGTGCACACTCTGAGAGAAATGATAAGAAGCATTGGAGCATCACAACATTATGACTCATCCCAGGGATGCGAACGTCCCAGCAGCCCCTCGTCTTCCACCCGTCGGTGGATGGCCTCGGGCAATTGTGCTCCGAATCCTGGCACTAGCACTTGCTGGCTATGCCGTATCAAATAACCAAGATGGTTTGGGGGCAGTTATCGTTCTCTTCATACTCGTAGTGCCCTTTGAGCGTCTCTTTCCCCGTCACGACCATCAGGGCTTCCGTCGCCCTCACCTCGAACTCGACGTAGGTTATGCGCTGGCCTCCCCCGTCCTCCAAAGTATTGGTTTAGTTGCTGCAATTCTCGTCGGCGTGTTGAGTTTTGCTTGGATTCCCGGATTGTTACTTCGCCCCTACGTCCAGTCAATACCTGAGCCATATCTTCTCATTGTGGGCGTAATGTTGTTTGATTTGGTGGGGTATTGGACCCATCGTTTCTACCATGAGGTGCCTCAACTCTGGCGTTTCCATGCCATTCATCATTCGCCGGAGGACATGGACTGGGCCAGCGGTTTTCGTGCGCATCCTTTCGATGGTACGCTGATCGCCCCAGCATTTTTCTTTCTCATCGCGGCGGGATTTTCCCCAGAAACCTCAGGATTGATCGCCATCGCTCAAATTTTGCTCGGTCTTTTTCTACATGCAAACGTTCGTCTCTGGTTGCGTCCGCTCTCAAGAATTATCATGACGCCAGAATTTCATCACTGGCACCATTCCAATGAGGAGGATGCTATTTGGTGTAATTATTCGACCTTCTTGCCTCTGTGGGATTTAATCTTTGGAACCTATTACATGCCAAAAGACAAACGCCCCACCGTATACGGGATTGATGAACACATTCCAATGACCATGATGGAGCAATTGCAATATCCGTTAGCTGGCATTGGAAATCCACTGCGTATCATTCGCCATCCATGGCGCTCATTCAAGAGAATGCTTGTGACGTTACGAGGTATCTTGAGGATGATGAGGCGCTCTATGTTTCGTCCTCGTAGTCAGCCTTTTGTTCGTGCTGTCGCTTATGTTCAGGGGGAAGACGAATCCGTGGTAGAACGCCCATCTTGAATCCGTTCTTCTGCGTGGGATATCACCGCTTTGCTCATAGATTGCTTCGGTTGAGGGTGATGTATGGGCTTCAAGCGTGTTCTCATTGCGAACCGAGGCGAAATTGCGCTCCGCATCCTCCGTACCTTGCGTGACATGGGCATTGAGGCGGCGATTATACACGGTCGAGAAGACCGACTCTCACTTCCCGTTCGTATGGCAGACATTGCTTACCCCAACTATCGTAGCAACCCCTTGGACTCCTATCTCGACATCGAATCAGTCATTCAGGCCGCAAAGGAATTGGAATGCGATGCCGTACACCCAGGTTATGGATTCTTGGCCGAGAATGCCGCCTTCGTCGCTCGTCTCGAAGAAGAAGGGATTACCTTCATCGGTCCAGCATCAGGTGTGATCACCTTACTTGGTGACAAAATTGAGGCCCGAGCAGCGATGGAAGCAGCCGGCCTTCCAACCGCGAAAGGCTCTTCAGAACCGATTTCCAGTGCCGATGTCGCACGTCAACTCGCTGATGAAATCGGTTATCCCGTCATCATCAAAGCAGCAGCCGGCGGCGGGGGCATAGGGATGCAAATTGTCGAGAAGGCCGATGAATTTGAAGGCGCTCTCAAACTCTGTCAATCACGAGCAAGGTCGGCCTTCGGTGATGAACGGGTCTTCGTTGAGAAATACATACAAGGGGCTCAACACGTGGAGTTTCAGGTTCTTGCAGACGGTAAGAAAGCGATTCATTTCGGTGAACGCTTTTGCTCCATCCAACGACGCCATCAGAAGTTGGTTGAAGAAGGGCCTTGGTTGGATGATGCCAAGCGAGCAGAGATCGGTGACCTTGTTTGCCGAGGAGCGGAATCCGTTGGCTACAAGGGCCTTGCAACCTTTGAATTCCTTCGTGATGCTAACGGCGATTTCTACTTCCTTGAAGTCAATCCGCGAGTTCAAGTAGAGCACACCGTCACCGAATTGATTACCGGTCACAATCTCGTTGAACTCGGAATTCGAGTTGCACAAGGTGAAGCATTGCCGCTTGCTCAAGAGGATATTACTTGGCGAGGACACTCCATCCAATGCCGACTCAATGCAGAAGACCCTCGCGAATTCGTACCCAGTCCAGGCCGATTGTGGGAGTGCCATTTCCCAAGTGGGTTTGGCGTGCGTTGTGATACACACGCTCACCCGGGGTACGAGATGCCGGGATGTTTTGACTCTCTTCTCGCAAAATTACTCGTCTGGGGGCGTGACCGTGAGGACGCCATCGCCCGAATGAAAACAGCACTTGACGAAACCATCATCACAGGTGTGGAGCATCTGATTCCACTGCACCGCCGGATAATGGATGAGAAGGATTTCAACAATGGTGATATCACCATTCAGTACATCGATATGCATCAAGAGCTTCTTGGATGACATTGGACGTGGTTTAGTATGAGTGTTCTTATCGTTGGAAGTATCGCATACGACTCAGTTGAATCCCCAGCAGGCTCTGTGACCAATGCTTTGGGGGGTTCTGCTACCTACAGCGGCTTATCGTGCCAATTCGTTCAGCGTCTCCACAATGGCTCCAATGCTCACCTCGTGGGCGTCGTTGGCTCTGATTTCGCCGAAAGCGACCGTGAAATCTTAGCACATTCAGGGCTTGAACTCAGCGGGCTTGAAGTGGCTGATGGGGAAACGTTCCGATGGGAAGGGGCTTATCACGGTGCAATGGCTGAGGCTGAAACACGAGCAACTCATCTCAATGTGTTTGAGCATTTTGAACCGAGAGTACCCGAACACGCCAAAGAACCAGCCATTCTTTTTTGTGCGAACCTTCACCCTGCAATCCAACGAAACGTGATTGAGCAAACCTCACCTCTTCGACTTACCATGCTTGACTCAATGAATCTCTGGATCGACATTGCTCGTGATGAACTGCTTGAAGTAATGACGGCTTCGGATATCGTCATCATCAATGACGGGGAAGCACGAATGCTTTCTCAAGAAGATAATCTGGTGAGGGCCATGCAGGATTTGGCCGAGCAGACGAAAACAGCCACGCTCATCATCAAACGCGGCGAACACGGTGTGCTTGCGCTTCACGAGGGCGATTTGTTGGCGCTTCCCGCCTATCCGACTGCTCATCTCGTTGACCCGACTGGATGCGGTGATACCTTTGCAGGCGCTCTTGCCTCACACCTTTCCCAACGGACGCAGGCATTGGAAACTGCAGAATTACGTGACGGTCTTATGATGGCGACCGTTATGGCGAGTTTTACACTCGAAGCCTTTGGAACCGACGCCTTGCGAGAATTAACGATTCAAGATTTTGACGACCGCTACTTGAGCTATCGAAAGATGCTTGGCCTTTGAATCAATCATCATCCAAGCGGCGAACATTGACCTTCTCGTCTTCAGATATCGTGGGGGTTAAATCTCCAAAGGAAAGGTCGTCAAAGTTTTCCTGAGTCTCACTCGTGAGGTCCTCTGCAGTAGCCAGTATGGCGCGTGCTCGTGCGGCGATTCGGTCGGCCTCCGCTTGTTCGAGCAACCCACCTTTTTCAATCGATAAGCGGTCTAAAATCTCTTCATTGGGAGGTGTGTTATTCTCGGTGCTCTCGCGAAGTGCTCCTGATGTTTCAGTCGTAGCATAGGGCGAAGGGCTAGCGGGTGCAATGGAATTCCTCATCAAACTGACCGATACGTCTCTTAAACGGGTAAAAAAGCCTCGGCTTTGAGGCTGGCGAGAAGAGAATCCAGTGACCCGTCGTGGCCTAAACGGAGTATCCTCAATCCTGCGGGGCTCTCGGTTTTTCAGAACTTGATGTGTCTCAGGCTGGCTGGCTTGCGGATCGGACTCCACTTCAGGCTCGGCGATGTCATCGACAAGTTCGGCGTCCAGCAATTCTTCATCGTCATCCAGTTCCGATTCGATTGATTGATGCTGGGATGGAATATGAACTTCTGAGCGTCCCCAAAATGAGGGCAAAGGTTGGGGCGCTTCACCCGTTGCCCTCCCCACCTCTTGATGCATGGGGGGTGCTACTGGGACAGGGACAAGAATGGGGTGTGCGAGGGGCCCTGGGCGGTGGTCGGGACCGTAGGAACTGCTCTCCGCCTGACTTTGCTGGCCGTAGTAGGTGTTCAAGAAACTGGGTAAAAGTGAAGGGGCGGGAGGAGTTGCATCGTCGGTTGGTAACCAGTCCATTTGGTCATCTGTCTGTGCAGCCATGACGGGTTCATTCTCGGTTGGGTGGAGTAAACGGTCGATAGAAACAGGTTGGTGGATGATAACTGGTAAATCCGGAGCGGGGAGTATTTCGGAATCATTCCAGTCACGAAAACTGACTGCAAGAATGGCTTCGTAATTGGTTCGGGCCTCCTCAATGGATTTTCCCTTTAGCACTTTGTTAACCATGAATCCGAGGCGATGCAAGGTTGCTTCATTTCCGAAAAGAACGTGAGAATCTCCCGATGAAGCGTGAACGGTGAAGGTCGGCTGCTTGGTGAAAACTCGAGCCAAGATGAGCAATGCTCCCAGGCCGATGAAGGCAAGGCGGTACAGGGGTGGGACCAATAATCGGTATCCGATCCACATAAATGCGGCTCCCAAAACAACCAACCATGCAGGGACGAGGTGAGTTGAATGGTGCTGAACGGTATCGATCGCCCCCATTCTGACATTGATCGCCGTGGTCCGACGACCTTGGATGCTCAGCATGCGCTCATCCAGATGAATGTTCACCCGTTCCGATGATTCTGCCAACCGAAGCGACGAGAACACTTCCGTGTCCGTCTCACTCGTTGGTACAGAACGCTGCCCAATTTCGTGCATCCCGTTCCTTGGTCCATTGGTGCGAGGTTAAGAAACCACCGCAAAACATCCACCTCAAGAGCCGTGAAATTTCCGAGTTGGAATTTCGCCGAGGCCGAATTTAATCTTGACGTTCTGCTCGTGCTGAACCCATGATTCGAGGCCTTGAATCAAGTTGCGCTAAAAGAATTGAGGGAGGGTCCGTGGTGCGGATGAACAGCGGACTTTCCCATTTCACGGTGAGGTGTTCGCCTTCAGCGTTGTCGACTCTGCCAACAACGAATTGCAAGTCCACGCTCGCATGGACGACGTCTCCCTTCGCCAAAACTCGTTTTTGGAAAGGTGAGGTTTTCAAATGAATCAGTGATGTGTTGTGCTGTTCAATCGCAAGAGGGGGGGTGATTCCAGTTTGCTTGTCTTCTACCGCAGGGTGGACGATGATGGTGCTTCCAGTCAAATGGTCTTCCTTGGCATTTCGCAGGGCCAAGCCCACACGGTCACCTGCCGAGGCGACGGGCACGTCATCATCCATGACTTGCAGTGATTTTGCCGTACCAGGCCCCCGTGCTGGGAGCAATAACAATTCATCGTGTACGTTGACGCTCCCTGCTTGCACATAACCAATAGCAACCAGTCCGATGCCTTTGACATTGAAGTGTTGGTCAACAGGTAGAACGAGAGGAGCTTGCGTATTGGCGAGAAGTTCCGGTTTCTTTTCGTCCATCAATGTGTACAGGCACTCGCGAAGGTGGACGCCATCATTGCTTTCAAAGGTCCAATCCTTCAAACCCGCTTGCTTGAACAACATGGCCGCTTGGTCTTCGTCAATCCATCCACCCTGTGGCGGGTTGAGTACTGCAAGCCCGCTCTCGATACCCGCACTGGCAAAGGCCACCAAGACCTCGCCCAGCGTGGCATCGATGGCAGTCACCTCAACAATGCCGACGCGTGCTGTTGACAAGGCATTGAGAAATGGGGGCAAACGCTCAGGATATTTTGCCGGACGAATGAGCGAAAGAATGCGCGGGCCGCCCTCTCCCGCTTCCTTGTGTACGTAGGTGTGCACGTCACGTTGATCGGCGGCTTTTGCGATGCTTTTAGCGAGGTCATCGGAGCCGATGATGGCGATGTTGAGTACGACCATAACCCCACCCAATGGTCAGGGCTTCATGAAGGATAGGGTGATTCATTCCTTGCGTTTGGCCTTCTGTGCCAGCATGTTTTCACGGATTGCCTTTGCCTTTTCCCACTCTTCTTGCTCGTCCTCATTGCTTGGTGAAAACTGAGGCACAGGAATCGGTCGCATCATTGAATCGATGGCGACGAAGAAAAAGTACCCTTCACAAATGATGCTTTTTTCCCAGGTGGCTTTGCTCATGGTATATGCAGTGACTTTTGTGCACGCAGTGTGGCTGCTGGTGTAGACCACTTGGCCCGTTACTTCCAACAGGTCTCCTTGACGCGCAGGGGCGATGAAGGTGAGCGTGTCGATGGAGATGGTCACAAATTCTCGGTGGGCAAACTTTGCACACGCTATTCCACCCGCTTTGTCCATCAAGGAGAGAAGGCGGCCGCCAAAGAGCGTATTGTATGCATTTGTATCTTGAGGAAAGACCTCTTCAATTAGCGTCACAGGCTCTGTTGAGTAGGGGTCCATGGTGGCTCCACCGCCTTCTCCCTCATAATTCATCGTCCAAAATCAAGGTGTTCGAAGTCCAATTTGGCCGAAACCCCAAAGCGACGGGATTTTAGGGGGTGTTGCCCTCCCTACCTTGCAGGTGACACCATGCAAACCAAATCACCCCGAAAAAGCACGCCATTATTTCTCGTATTTTTGATGCTACTCGCCCCTCTTGCAGCAGCCAATGTGACGAATTTCGCCAACGGAACTGGAGAAGCAGAAGTCGTTATTCGTGACGGGAACTCCCTTGTGAACATCGATGACGGAGCCATCAATCTCCCTGACGGAGAAACCGTCACTGGAGCGACCATGACCGTTTCAACATCAATGGTTGAACATGCCGCTCATTCTCGAATTGACTTGGAGAACGGTGCTCAAGAAGGAAAGAACGTTTGGGATCCTGCCGACAACAACCAATTGACTGAATTCAGCGATATCTCACTGTTCCAAATTGAAGCAGATAACACTCCAACTCCTGTGTCACTGAAGGCTGAAGGCTTCCTGACAGACTTTGAGGGGACTGGTGCGAACTTCATGGACAGGACCGACCCGAGCGACATGCCTGCATCTGGCATCGGCTGGGACCACGGCAGTTTGAGCGCCTCCGACACGCCCGCTGGATGTGCATCCGGTAACGAATGCTGGGGGACAAATCTGGTCGACAATAACTACACGGACGACAACGGCGTCAGCGGATTCAAAGTGTCCCTGCACTCCGCAGAACTCTTTGTGGACCCTCTTCTCAAATCGAAGACAGCCACCTTTGATTCCTGGCACAATCTCGAGACCACCACAGGCTCCCAGGCCAACACGCTGCGTTTCCTCGATTGTGCTTATGTTGAAGTTCGCTCCTCTCCCAATCCCGGCTTCCCGCCCGACAACAGCGGTTTTAACCACATCAATTTTGATACAACGGCCAGTTCAGGCATCTCATACGGAAGTAATTACGCCCAAGGTGGTACTGGTAGTCAAAATGGAAAGATCCGGTCTTCTTGCGGTGGGCTCCAAAATGGTTCAAACTGGGAATACGGGCTTGCAGGCCAATCGACCACTACCGCAAATCCAACCGGGTGGATGAACCTCGCTATCGACCTCACTGATTATATCGACGAATACGTTCAACTTCGCTTCGTCATGCACCATACCGAAAGCACGCAACCTAACATTGATGATAACATGTCCGGATGGTACATCGATAACTTCCTCTTGGGCGATGTTTTGCCCCAAAATGGCAGCATGACCGTGCGTGGAATGACGCCTTCGGTCATGGGTGGTGAAAACCATCCGAATGGATACGGGATTCTTGCTCTTGAAGCAGAAACTTCCTCCAGTGCGATTTTGACCGTTGACGTCCTTGACACGTCAAGTAACATCATTACCGACAAGAACGGCAACCTCATGCAAGGCCTCAGCGGTGATATCATCGAACTGTGGGACATTGATTCTCAAATGTATCGAGCAGTCAATCTTCGGTTTAATTTCAATTCAGGACCAGACCGCCTCTCAACACCGATTTTCCACGGCTTCAGTATTGGTACCCGAGTCGGCACGGGCTTCAACTTCACAGCGATGGGCCCATCTGCCATCGACGACGGTGTATGGCAAACGATTGGTGGTGGCGAGCCAATGATGTACACGCCAAAATTGGTCAACAACAAGTTTTCGCCGGCTCTTGAGCGCAGTAAATTCAGTTATCCAATCACCTCAATCACGCCTTACATTCAGGATGACTGCAGTGAATCACCTGATATTCAGGTGAATCCAACGGGAAGTACAAGTTCGGTGTCACTCGATGACGGTGTAAAGACCAGTTTCCCAGCACCTTTGTTTGGATTCAGCGCAGTGTTATCCTATCAAGGAGCCTGTGATGTTGGTGGCATGTGGTTCGACCTTGAATTCGGACATCACGCAGATGATTTGCGTATTGACGTTGCCAACGACGGTGATGTTGACTACGGATTTACCGAACCGGCGTTTGACATGTTCGGGCGCCAAACCCAATTCATCTCCAGCACGATTGATAACATCAACTATGGCGGTGACG
>Ga0209425_10002276_pt1 | contig 21537 bp, 18 predicted proteins | sample COG_05_FD_184749 | JGI IMG/M metagenome (GOLD analysis project Ga0209425, IMG submission 184749) | Pelagic Microbial community sample from North Sea - COGITO 998_met_05 (SPAdes) (version 2) | ecosystem: Environmental > Aquatic > Marine > Neritic zone/Coastal water | place: Helgoland, sampling...
GTTTATATTAATTAATCTTTCTATCTTTTCAGCATATTCAAAAGAATTATCTTCTACAAATGCAAGTCTAGGAAGAAACTTTATATCAAGTTTTTTTGATAGTGCTTTTCTAACAAGATGTGAGAACTCAGTCAAGATACTTACTGTTTTTTTTACCTCAACCCCACCAAGTGGTATGACATATACTCTTGCAGATTTTAAGTCTGATGTCATTCTAACCTCAGTTACTGTTATTACACTGGTATTAAGAGCTAAAATTTTTGCTTCGTTTCTTATAAAAACTTCTCCAAGTTTTTGTTTAATCAACTCTCCCACACGCAACTGTCTTTGAGAATACGCGGGTGCAATTTTTCCTCTACCCATTTTAAATTTGCCTATTTATTTTTTCTGAATGGTATGCTTCTATTATGTCTTTTTCTTTAAAGTCTATAAAATCTTTAAAACTTATTCCACACTCAAAGCCGTTCTTAACTTCTTTAACAGCATTTTTTTCCCTAAAAATACTAGAGATTTCTCCATCATAAACAACAACCCCGTCTCTTATTAATCTAGCTTTACATTTATTTTTTATTTCTCCATCAGTTACTTTAGATCCAGCAACCTTTCCAGCATCGGAAACTTTAAAAACTTTAAGAATTTCTGCAGATCCAATTATCGTTTCTTTTGTTTCTGGTTCTAATAATCCGGATAGCCCTTTTTCAATTAATTCTAACACTTCGTAAATAATATTAAAAAATTTTATTTCAATATTTTGTTGTTCTGCCAATTTTTTAGCTTGATTATTTGGTTTAACATTAAAACCAACTAAAAGTGCATTGGATGCTTTTGCTAAGGACACATCTGACTCGTTTATCATGCCGATATCAGACAATATAATATTTGGTTCAACTTCTGGATGTTCAATTTTGTTAATAGCATTTTTTAATGCTTCGCTAGATCCTTGTACGTCTGATTTAATAATTATATTTAATTCTTGTTTGTTGCTTTGGTTCTCAAATATAGATTTTTTCTCTTTTGTAATACTGTTTTTTGGGCCTGACCCACCTTTCTTAAACTCCGCAATTTCTTTTGCTTTGTCCTCATTATCTGTCACCGCAAACTCTGCGCCTGCAAATGCAGATTCATTCATTCCTAAAATTTCAACAGGCATTGAAGGAAGCGCTTCATCTAAAGCTTTGCCTTCATGATTAATCATGGCTCTTATTTTGCCATATGTGTTTCCACAGTAAAAATGATCTGCTTTCTTTAATACGCCATTTGTAATCAACACAGTTGATACAGGACCTTTTCCTTTATCTATTTTAGACTCTATAACGATACCTGTTGCCGGTCCGCTGTGTGAGGCTGAAAGATCTAATAGTTCCGACTGCAATGAAATACTCTCTTTCAGCTTATCTAAATTTATTTTTTGAGTAGCCGAAACTTCGACAAATAATGTATCGCCACTAAAGTCTTCGGCAATCAATTCGTATTTCATTAAATCATTCTTAATTTTTGTAATATTTTTGTCTGGTAAATCGCACTTATTAATTGCTACAATAATTGGAACTTTTGCTGCTTTAGAGTGTTGTATAGCCTCTATAGTTTGGGGCATGATGCCATCGTTCGCAGCAACAACTAAAACAACAATATCAGTAATTTTTGAACCACGTGCTCGCATTTCTGTAAAAGCTGCGTGGCCCGGTGTATCTATAAAAGTTATTATCTCATTTTTTTCTGTTTTAACCTGATACGCTCCAATATGTTGAGTTATTCCTCCATGTTCCCCGGATACTACGTTTGCATTTCTTAAAGCATCCAACAAAGATGTTTTACCATGATCTACATGGCCCATAATTGTTACAACAGGAGGTCTTTTTTTTACATTCCCCTCAAGTTGATTTTTCTTTTTATTAACTTCTAAACCGGGTGCTGTCTCAATAATTGCATTATGTCCAAACTCTTTCACAATATATTCTGCTGTGTCTTTATCAATAATATGATTTATTGTTGCAACCACTTTCATGTTAAATAAAAATTTAATAATATCAGCAGATCTCTCGGCCATTCTATTTGAAAGTTCTTGAATAGTAATTTGTTCAGGAATATTAACATCTTTGATTACTTTTATAGTTTCCTTTTTTTCATCAGGATTCTCTGATTTTTTTTCTTTTAATCTTGCTCTTTTTACAGATGCTAAACTTCTTTGCTTAATTTCTACTTCCTCAACATTCATTGCTCGAGAAACAGTAAGTTTAAATTCTCTTTTAGAGGACAATGGGTCTTTGAGTTTTAGTTTTGTTTTTGAAGGAGATTTTTCCTCTTTTTTAATAAAATTTTTAGTTGCTTGTTGTTCAATAAAATTTCGAACAACATTTTTTTTTCCTGGTTCTGCTTTTTTAAAGGTGTTTGAGCCTGATGACGACTTGTTGTCTCTTGAAGATCTAAAGGAAGTTTTTTTTTCTATAGAAAATGTTTTTTTTCCATCTCTTGAAAGTGATGAAATATCAATCTTTTTAGATACACCTGTGGAAATGGTTAAAGTTTTTTTTTTATTCTTTTGGTCTACCATTAATGATTTATTTAAATACTATCTCCCTTGCAGACATAATCAATTGATCAGCCTCTTCTCGTGAAAGAGAGAATTCTTCTAAATACCCTTCTATTCTAATTTTCTTTCCTTTAACTTCGTCAAAACCCCCAATTAATTCATCAGAAGAAAGATCTGCAAAATCACTTAACTTTTTAATATTTCTCTGACCGAGCAATACTAGCATACCTTGTGTGATGCCTTTCAAGTTTACCAGCCCGTCTTCCATACCTAGCTCTTTCAATCTTTTAGAAACTTCTTCTTTCTCTTTAATTAAATTTTCTTTAGATCTATTTATTAGTTCGCTTGCAGTTGCTTCATCTATTCCTTCAATTTTAGTAATATCCTCTGGGCTAGCTTGAGCTAGTTCTTCGATGCTCTGCATGCCTTCTGAGATCAAAAGTTGCCCAAGAGTTTCATCTACTTCTAAACTCTTAACTAAATTTTCTGTTCTTTCTTTAAACTCTGTTTGTCTTCTTTCGGAGTCTTCTTGGTCTGTTAAAATATCAATTTCATAATTTGTTAATTTAGATGCAAGCCTGACGTTTTGTCCTCTTCTACCAATTGCTTTACTTAAATTTTCTTCAGTCAAAATTACATCAATTCGTTTATTGTCTTTGTCAATTAGTACTTTTTGTATCTCTGCTGGAGACAAAGACTCAGAAATTAATGTTGGTAAATCCTCTGTCCATTTTATGATATCTATTTTTTCACCATGTAATTCATTAACTATGGTTTGAACTCTACTTCCTCTCATACCGACACATGCTCCTACAGGGTCGATCGAACTCTCTTTTGAAAAAACACAAATTTTAGCTCTGCTACCAGGATCTCTAGCTACAGCTTTAATTTCTATTGTTCCTTCATAAATTTCAGGGACTTCTTGAAAAAATAGTTTAGCTAAAAATTGTGGATGAGCTCTCGACAAAAATATTTGATGTCCTTTGAGTTCTTTTTTAACTTCATAACAATAAGCTTTTACACGATCACCAGTTTTTAATATTTCTCTTGGGATAAGTTCATCTTTTTTTATTACACCTTCTGCTTTTCCAAGATCTATAATTATATTTCCATATTCTAATCTTTTTATAATTCCACTTAAAATTTGACCTTGTTTTTCTATAAAATCTTCGTATTGTCTATTTTTTTCAGCTTCTTTTACTCTAAGACTGATTACCTGTTTAGCACTTTGAGCAGCTATTCTTCCAAAGTCTATTTGGGGTAAATCTTCAAAAATCTGATCTCCAACTTTAAGATCTTTGTTTTTTTTGTCAACTGCTTTTGCGTCATTTAAAATTATTTGTTTACTTGTGTCTTCTACGACTTCTACAATATCTAAAACTTTTTGAATTTTAATTTCACCACTTAATCGGTCTATAACAACTCGAATATTGTTTTCAGTTCCAAATTTTGTTAATGCTGCTTTTTGTATAGCACTTTCCATTGACTCTAGAACTATTTCTTTGTCTATAGATTTTTCATTTGCAACTGCTTCGACTATTCTTAATAATTCAACTTTATCTAATCCTCGATTTAGCATTTTTATCCTTTTTAGTTTGTTCCAAAAAAAAATGGGCAAAAGCCCATTTTGTAAACATCTAATTTTTACTCTATTTAATGAAAATTTAAGGCTTTTTCAAGGTCACATTTTAAAAATATTAGTTTTATCTGTTTTTTCCCAAGAAAACTCACCTTTGCTATTTGGTTTCCTTCCAAAGTGTCCGTAGGCTGCTGTTGCTTCGTATATAGGTTTATTTAAACCAAGTAATTCTCTTATTCCTCTTGGAGACAAATCAAAATTTTTTTCAATTTTTTTTTTTACCTCTTCATTTTTTTCTGAATCTTTCTCTGCTAACTCTACATAAATAGAAAGCGGCTTTGAAACACCAATTGCATAAGCAAGCTGGATTAAACACTTTTCTGAAACTCCTGCGGTAACAATATTTTTTGCTAAGTATCTAGACGCATAGGCGGCTGATCTATCTACTTTTGTTGGGTCTTTGCCCGAAAAAGCTCCTCCACCGTGTGGAGCAGCTCCTCCATAAGTATCAACGATGATTTTTCTTCCGGTAAGTCCTGTGTCGCCATCTGGACCTCCTATAATAAATTGGCCAGTTGGGTTAATATAAACTTCTTTACTATCTAGTTCTTTTAATAAATTCTCAGGTATAGATTTTATGATATACGGATAGATAAGATTTTTTACCTGTTCTTGATTTAAATCTTTTGAATGTTGTGTTGAAATCACAACCGACGTAACTTTTGTTGGTTTGCCATTTTCATAATACATCGTAACCTGACTTTTAGAGTCGGGCTCTATTCCGTTTAAAGAACCTTTTTTTCTGTCCTCAGCCATTAACCTTAATATTTTATGAGAATAGTGAATTGGTGCCGGCATTTGTTCTTCTGTTTCATTGCATGCATAGCCGAACATAATTCCCTGATCTCCAGCTCCTTCGTCTTTATTATTCTTTGAGTCAACGCCCATAGCTATGTCTGAAGATTGGGCGTGTAAGTGGGACTCGATACTAGTTTTTTCTTTCCAACTAAAACCATCTTGATCGTATCCAATGTCTTTTATACAATCTCTAACTTTTTGAATTAGTTCATCTTTTTTTATTTCTGGTGCTCGAATTTCTCCAGCCAAAACTACTTTGTTAGTTGTTGTTAAAGTTTCACAAGCAACTCTGGCAAAAGGATCTTTTGATAGATAAGAGTCCACAACCATATCTGAAATTCGATCACAGACTTTGTCTGGATGGCCTTCAGAAACAGACTCACTGGTAAATAAATAATTATTTTTTTTCATTTTTTTTTAAGACAATAAAAGTTGAGACACATGTAAATAAAAGAACAAAAAAGATCAAATCAAATTTTTTATTTTTTGTAGCATTGTTTATAATTGGAACATTAAGCTCGATCGCTCCTTTTTCATTTGGCTTCAAAAATTTTTTTATAACGCCTTTATTGTCTATAAAAGCACTAAATCCCATATTTGCTGACCTCACTAAATAAACATTACTTTCAATTGCTCTAAAAATAGCTTTAGCAAAATGTTGGTCGGGTCCTATAGTATTACCAAACCAAGCATCTTCTGAAATATTTACAATCAAATTTTTTTGACCTTGACTTAGTTCAGGAAAAATTATCTCATAGCAAATAAGTGGTAACATCTTTAGGTTACTGAGTGTAAAAGGATGATTATTTGTTCCCCTAGAGAATGAACCATATCCTTGAGTAACTTTTTTTAGGCCAACCTTACTCAAAATATTTTCATAAGGTAAAAATTCACCAAAAGGTACTAATTTAACTTTGTTATATTGGAAAATAATACTTAATTTCTTGTCTGTGATAATTAGGCTATTGAACGTATTTGTTTTTTGAGAATTTTTTTGCGTTGTATTTGACCCAAATAAAATTAGATGGTTTTCTGAAAAAGCATCTTCAAATAAATTTCTATATTGCTTAATTTGTTCAAAATTAAAACCAGTGAAAACTCCCTCTGGCCAAACAAATAATGTTTTTTTATATTTATCCGGCTCACTATACTTTATTAAATTTGATATATTTTTAGCTAAATCATTATTAGATAAATTATATTTTAAATCAAAACCTGGTGAAATAATTTTTGTGTAAATTGAGTTTTTTGAGTCTAGCTTCAAATTGGCTAAATATTTATCATTTTTTTCAATTATCGATGATCCATAAATATAGTTGCCAAAAAAAATTAAACCAATTAAGAAAAATATTAAAAAGTTAAATTTTTTTTTAAAAATTAATAAAAGAGGTGAACAAAAAATTATTATGCACAATAAATTAAATGAAAAAAAACCAAGGTAAAATAGTGATTGTAGTATTTCTGGTTTCCAAGACCAAGTATAAGCCCATAAGTTCCAAGGAAAACCCGATAAGATTTTTGCTCGAACATAGTCTGCAAAAGCAAGTGAGCTTGAAAATAAAAGAATAGATATAAAATTATTTTGTAAAAAAGGTCCAACTATTAAGTTTGATAAACCAAAGAAAAGTCCGAGAAAAATTGGAAAGCCAATTATTGCTAATGGTATTAAAAACCTAAAGTTCTCATCAAATGTGAGTGAATGAGATATCCAATGCACGCCTGATAAAAAAAAACCTATTCCAAAAAAATAACCAATAAAAAATAAATTTAATAAATAAGGTTTTTTTCTATAAGTATTTTTAGATTTTTTTTGGACATATGTCGTTAATAAAAATAATATAGGGAAGATTAGAAAATTTATGAAAATTAAATTAAATGGCTGGAAACTAAAAACTGTTAAAAGGCCCAGTATTAAAGGAAATAAGAAAATTAAAAAAAATCTACTTGTAAAAAATTTTAAAATCATACTACCTTATAGACTGTAACATCTTATTTTCTAATTTTTTCATTATTGAAAAATCAATATTAGACTTATGACGATGTCCCAACAAATGTGCTAGTCCATGAATCCAAATTTTATCAAATGCAAGATCAAAATTTTCATCTTTAGTGAATTTTTTAACTTTGTTGAGGTTAATTATGATGTCCCCTAAATATAAATTTTTTTCTTTTTTTAACAATTTATTTAAAATTTTTTTATCATAAAATGGAAAAGATAAAACATCTGTTGTTTTATTTTTTTTTCTAAATTTAATATTTAACTTTTTAACCTCAATGTTTCCTGAAAGTAGTAAGGTGAAATTAAAATTATTACTCTTAAATAGATTTGTTCTTTTATATATTTTTTTTAATTTTTTATTTATATAGATGTTCGGAACTTTAATATTTTTTTTCCAATTTTTATTGGTAACTAGTACATCAGCTCTGATCATCAGCTTTTTTTTGATAAGCTTTAATAATTTTTGATACAAGTGGATGCCTAACAACATCTTTGTGGTCAAATTCTACGACTTTTATCTCTTCTACTTGGCTCAATATATTTTTAGATTTTATTAATCCAGAATGACTTTTGTTAATTAAATCTACTTGAGAAGGGTCTCCATTTACTACAAGTTTTGAATTCTCTCCTATTCTTGTTAAAAACATTTTTATTTGTGTTTCGGTGGCATTTTGCGCTTCATCTAAAATAGCAAAACAATTTTTTAATGTTCTGCCTCTCATAAAAGCAAGTGGTGCAATTTCAATTTCTCCAGTTTCAATTTTCTTGTCAATTTTCTCAAAGCCAAACAACTCATACAAAGCATCGTAGAGCGGTCTTAAATAGGGATCTACTTTTTCTTTCATATCTCCAGGTAGAAAACCAAGTTTTTCTCCGGCTTCAACTGCGGGTCTTGAGAGTATCACTCGTTCAATTTTTTTTTCCATAAGCATAGTAATTGCAACTGAGACAGCAAGAAAACTTTTACCTGTTCCTGCTGGTCCTAATGCCATGACAATATCGTTTTCTCTTAATGCCTTTATATAGTCTGACTGTTTTTGTGAACGTGCTATAACAGATTTTCTTGGAGTTTTAATTAGTTGAGCAAAAGATTGTATATTGGAATTATTATTTGAATCAAAATTTTTATTCACAGACAAAATAATATCACTTTTTTCGATATTATTGGTTAAAAGAAATTTATTAATCAAAAATCTTATTGCTTCAGATACAGTGCTAATGTTTTCAGGGCTTCCTTTCGCTGTGATTGAGTTACCTCTAAAAAATAAAGTGGCTTTCGTTAATTTTTCTAATTTCTTCAAGTTTTCATTAAATTCACCAACGATTAGTGACAAAATATCATTGTCTAGAATTTGAATATTTAAAGTTTCTTTGTCTATTTTTTTTACAATGAGTTTTTGATCTAATTTACTTATTTCAGACATTTTTTAAGCTGCAAAGTTTCTTTTCTTAGATAAAATATTTCCAAAAAGACTGTTATGATTAAAATTATTAATACTCACATTCAGTATTTGACCTGTTAAATCTTGTGTGCTCTCTACCACAACTGAATTTAAAAATTTATCTCTCCCAAAATACTTATTTTGATTTTTTAGTTTATTCTCAAAAAGCACCTCTACAGATTTATTTAAGAATTCTTTTTTATATTTAGAATTATTTTGTTCTAGTAAGGCTTGTAATTTAATTAATCTTTTTTTTGCATTAACTGGATCGACATCTTTTAGTTTTGCGGCTGGTGTTCCTGGCCTTGAACTATAAATAAAAGAATATGAATTAATAAATTTCAACTTTTCAATTAGTTCTAATGTTTGATTAAAATCATCATCTGTTTCACCTGGATAACCTATAATAAAATCTGAAGAAAACCTAATGTCAGGTTTTACTTTTTTAAATTTCTCTATAATTTCATAATAAAAAGAAATATTATGTTTTCGATTCATGGCGTTTAATATTTTAGAAGAACCGCTTTGAACGGGCAGATGTAGAACTGGCATTAATTTTTCACAGTACTGATGGGCTTCTATCAAATCATTTGTAACATCTCTCGGATGTGATGTTGTATACCTGATTCTCTTTAATTCTTTAAGTTCATTAAGTTTAAAAATTAAATCAGATAAACGGAATACTCTAGTTTTGTCTTTATACTCATATCCATTAACATTTTGACCCAAAAGAGTAATTTCTTTAGAACCATTTTCAACTAATTGTTTCGCTTCATTTATTACTTCATTAAATGATCTAGAAAATTCTGGTCCCCTTGTGTATGGCACCACACAAAAATGGCAAAACTTATCACAACCTTCTTGAATAGTAAGAAAAGATGAAATTTTTGAGTTTGAATTTTTTATTAAGTTTAAAGTATCGAATTTTTCTATAACTTCAAATTCAGTAATATTAATTTTTTTTTTACTTTCTATTTTTTTTATTATTTCAGGTATCTGGTGATAGGACTGAGGACCTACTACTCCATCAATATACTTTTCACGGTTAAACATTTCTTCATTTTCTGCTTGGGCTACACAACCGGTAACTAACAACATTGGTTTTTTTTTATTTCTAAATTCTTTTTTCAACCTTCCAATATCATGATAAACTTTATCAGTTGCTTTTTCTCTTATGTGACAGGTGTTTAGAACATAACAATCTGCATTTGAGGGATTGTCTGTAGCCGTATATCCAATGGACTTTACTAAGTCTAAAATACGATTACTATCGTATTCATTCATTTGACAACCAAAAGTTTTAATAAATATTTTTTTAGACAAATTATTTTTTTATTTTAGAACCGTATAGTTCTAGTTTGTGATCAACAAGTTTGTAGCCCAATTTTTGAGCAACCTTATTTTGCAAAATTTCTATATCTTTATCTACGAATTCAATAATTTTTCCACTATTAATATCTATTAAGTGATCGTGATGTTCGTCTGGTGACTGTTCGTATCTAGCCTTGCCTCCTTTGAAATCGTGTTTTTCTACTATCCCTGATTCTTCAAACAATTTTACTGTTCTGTAAACTGTGGCAATACTTATTTTTTTATCAATTTTATTTGCTCTTTTATGTAGTTCATCTACATCAGGATGATCGGTCGCATTAGACATAACATCAGCTATTACTTTTCTTTGATCGGTTAACCTAACTCCTTTTATTTTACATTTTTTTTCAATACTATTCATATATAGGTTCTTAACTTAACTTAAATACAGTGGTTTAATCAATTCATTTTCCAATAAATTTTTATTTATTAATATGTCAATATTTTTAAGGTCAAATTTAGCAATGCAGACTTTTTTTGGGTCAGCTTTTTTAATAATTTCATCATTTTCTAATTCTTGTGAAAAAATTAATAATGAATTGTCCATTTCTAAGCAGTTTGAGTCAAGTTTTTTTGGTGCGGTAAATTTTAAATTCTTACTAGGATTTCGCTCCGAATAATAGTGGAAGTTGTTTGTCTTTATTATTGAAATAAGCGTTTCTGTTTTTTTAAGATGTGGAGCAGCGTTTAATGTAAAATTATTATAACTATAAATATTTAATCTTTTTACTATCTGTATACCTTTTGTGACAGCCAGTGCAATTCTAATTCCTGAAAAGCTTCCTGGACCTGAATTAACTAAAATTGAAAATTTTTGGTCTATTTTTACATTATGTTCTTTTATAAAATCTAAAACAACTAGCGATAAAGCTTCATACTTAATAATATTAGTTTGTAATTTTTTAAAAAAAAACTTATTATTAATTTTTAATGCGATAGTATCATCTTTACCTGTGCAATTAATTATTAAACAATCCTTAATCATTTTTTTATTATTTTTGGTTGCTCCTAGCCAATTATTATCAATAGATAATATAGATGATAAAGGGATTATTGTCCTTATGTATCATAGGTTTGATGAAAATAAATACCCGTCAACAAATATTAAAATAGCTGATTTTATTAAACACTTAAATTTAATTAAAAAAAAACAATTTAAATTTGTGAATCCAACAGATTTTGAAGACGAACTTGTAAATAAAAAAAAAGAAAGAAAAATTTTGCTAACTATAGATGATGGTTTTCGGTCATTTTATGAACAGGCTTGGCCAATATTAAAGGAAGAAAAGATACCTTTTATATTATTTGTCAGTACGCGAGAAGTTGGAAAAAAAGGCTACATGGACTGGAGTCAAATTAAGGAAGTTTCTAAAGAAAAGTTTGCCCACATAGGAAATCATAGTTACTCTCATGAATATTTAATTGATATGAATGATCAAGAAATTATAGATGACATAAAGGTGGCTTCATCAAATTTTAAAGATAATTTAGGCTATAACTCGCCTTTCTTTTCATATCCATTTGGTGAGTACAGTAGTAGTTTTAAAACTATAGTTAAAAATTTAAAATTTAGATATGCTTTTGGGCAGCATTCGGGAGTGATTGATGAAACTAAAGATTTTTATGAGTTGCCAAGATTTCCAATTAATGAAGCTTACGGTGAATTAAAAAGATTTGAGACAATACTTAAAACTATCCCATTAAAGTTTAAATCAATATCGCCTGAAGAAAAATATATTCAAGAGTCCAACAATCCACCAAAAGTGACTGTTGAGTTTTTTGAAGGTCAAAAAAATCTTAATTTATTAAATTGTTATTCAAATGAACTCAACTCATGGAGAAAATCAGAAATTGAATTTTTAGACACATATAAAATAAAAATTAATCTAATTGATAAATTTACCTCAGAAAGAGGAAGGATAAACTGCTCACTTAGAGAAAAAGATGGTTCTTGGAGGTGGCTAGGTATGCAATTTGTTGTGGCAAATATTAAAAACTAAAGCTTTAACTGTTTTTTATTTTTTAAATCGTCTATTTCTACCGTTTCAAATTCATCTAAATCGTTTTGGTCGATTATTTGCCTTAAAACTTTTGTATATTCTTTACCAGTCTGAGCATAGTTGTCGAGCTCATCAATAAGTTCTTGACCTATTAAAGGTTTGTTCTGTTCTCGTAATTCAAATCTCTTTTTTCTAAAATCCTTATAACCATTATGAGAGTTTAAATTGGTTATATAAGCTTTTACTGAAGCTCGTAATAAAGGAAATTTAAGAATTTTGTGGTTTTGATCACTTGATTTTTCTAGAGGTTCGATTCCATCCCCTTTCCATGTCCATTGTCCAAATATAGCATTTCCCTCTAAGGCAAACCTAGACGTTCCCCAACCACTTTCCTTTGCCGCTTGGGCAAGTGCTATCGATATTGGAATCACGTCCATTTTTTGTATCAATTCATTGATATTTCGATTTGTTACCTTGTATTCTTTGTATTTTTTATTTATCCATTTTTTATTTTCTGGCTTGTCATTTTGTTTTAATATTTTAAACAAATATTCTCTATCATTTTCAATTTTTTCATTTTCAGCAACAATTAAAGGTAAAAGAATTTTTAAAAATGTTTCTTTTTTCTTTTTAGTGCTTTTTATTGAGTCCAAATCTTTAGGTAATCTAGTAAAATAGATTGGTTTAACAAGTTTGGAGTCTCTCACAGTATCTAAATCATAATCTAAATCCTCAAATAAATTTAATACTGTTAAAGTATTTAAATTATAATCATTTTCAGGATCATAGGGCTTTTGTTTTTCTTTTGATTTTTCAGCTGTTTTTATGTTTTTTTTTTTATTTGTATTTATGTCTTTTGATACACTAGTTTTTTCTTTTTTATTTTTATCAGATTTTATTTCTAAAGATATTTTTAAAGAGTCTAGATTAGAAACATAACTTTTTATGTAGAAACCTCCAAAAACAAACATCAACAAAAAAGACGCTAAAACACTCCTTAAAATTAATTTATTAATAATTTTTTCATTAACTTTAAAATTATAAACATTATTCAAACTCTCAACTATAGTTCTGGTAAGAGTTTTAAAAAAGTTGGTGATACTAGAAACTACAAAAGAAAAAGAATTGTTAATTCCTTCAAAAAAATTTTTAAAAATTTTGTTTACGTTAATATTTATAGTTAATTTTTCTTTTACTGAACGAAAAAAAAATTTAACATTCTTATTAGTGTTAATTTTTATTTCAAATTTTTCTTTTAAAGTATTATAAATAGGTTTAAAAAATTCATTTAAGATTTTATGGGATAAATATCCTCTTCTTGATGGTATAGGAACTTTATTTCGTAAAAGTTCTAACTCTATTTCATAAGTAGTGAGTTTTTGATTTTCATCTAAAACTTTAGCAATTTTATAAATTCTTGCTAGTTCAATTACTTTTTGTCTATAACTAATTACTTTTTTCATATTAAATTGCTTCTACTGATTTTACTTCTTCGATATAATGGCATAGTAAATTTTGCACACCTTGCTTTAAGGTCATAAGCGAACTTGGGCATCCTGAACAACTGCCCTGCAGTTCTACATGAACAACACCATCCTTAAAAGATTTAAATTTTATATCACCACCATCTTTAGCTACCGCGGGTCTAATCTTGGTATCTAAAATTTTCACTATTCTATCTTCAATGTCATTAATACTTAGGTCTTTATCTTTTTTGTTAGTTTGTTTAGAGAGAATAGGTTTGTCGTTAATTTGAAAATAGTCATTTATATGTGAAATAACAGTAGGTTTTAAAATATCCCAAGAAATCTCTTTAGTTTTTTTTACTGATAAAAAGTTGTCAGAAAGAAGAATTAATTCTACTCCCTTTAAGTTGAGAAGATTTTTTACAAATTCATTTTTAATTTTACCTATGTCTTTTTTTTGAAACTCTTCAGTTCCAGCCTCAGAAATAGTTTTTTCTGACAAAAACTTTAGAGAGTCAGGATTTGGTGTTTGTTCGGTTATAATCATGTTTATTTATATCATTTTTAATTAAAAAAATCCTACGACATTTTTAATCTCTTTCAGGTTGCGTTCAGCTATAACCCTTGCTTTTTCCGTACCTTCTTTTAAGGTTTTTTCTAGAAAATTTTTATCTTCTAGTAATTTTTTTATTTCCTTACCAACAGGACAAATTACATCTGTTAGTACTTCTGATAACTTATTTTTTAATATTGAATATTTTTTTCCTTTAAACTCACTAAGAGCTTGATCTAAAGAACTGTCAGATAAACTAGCGTAAATAGTAATTAAGTTCAAGGCCTCGGGCTTTTCTTTTAAAGTTATTAAATTATCTGGTATTGAAGATGAGTCTGATTTTGCTTTTTTAATTTTTTTAACAATTTCATCAGCTGAATCTTTTAAATCTATTCTCGAATAACCTGACTCATCTGATTTACTCATTTTTTTGGTTCCATCTCTTAAACTCATAACTCTTGATATATTTTCTTGTATTAAAGGTTCTGGTATAGGAAATAAATCTTTTCTAAAATCACTATTAAATTTTTGAGCAATATCTCTACACAATTCTAAGTGTTGTTTTTGGTCGGCACCAACAGGAACATGGGTTGATTTATATAATAAAATATCTGCTGCCATTAAATTGGGATAAATATAGAGACCCACACTTGCTTTCTCTTTGTCTTTTCCCACTTTATCTTTAAATTGTGTCATTCTGTTAAGCCAACCAACACGTGAAACACAATTAAAAATCCACCCAAGTTCAGCGTGACCACTAACAGAAGATTGGTTAAAAATAATACTTTTTTTGTGGTCAAGACCAGTCGCTATAAAACCTGCTACAGTTTCTAAAATATTATTTTTTAATTCCTTTGGGTCTTGAAAGACTGTAATTGCATGCAAGTCAACTACACAATAAATACATTCTGTTTGACTTTGAAGTCTTACAAAATTTTTTAAAGCTCCAAGATAATTTCCAAGATGTAGATTGCCGGTAGGTTGCACGCCAGAAAAAACTAATTTTTTTTTATTCATTTTAATTTGTTATAAAATTTTTTATTTTTAATATTCCTAATAAACGGGCTAGCAGTAGATATATTCCAGCGGCTAAAGCTACGATCATTATAAGATAAAATGATTTGTAATAATTACTATAAATAAGCTTATCCTCAAAAAAGTTTATAGAATAATTAAGCACTAGAGTCATAATTACCAAAGAAATGAGTATTTTTGCTAAATTGACAAAAAAAGCTGACTCAAAACTAAAAAATTTAATTTTAATTAACAAAATTGAATAAATCAAAACTCCAATCCAAGTAGATACAGAAGTAGCAATTGGAATAATAGTAAAACCTATCTCTTTAAAATAAATTAGTGAAATTGAAATATTTAGAAAAACAATAAAAGCAGAAATATAGAATGGTATTTTCGTGTTGTCTCTTGCAAAGAAAAAGTTTGAGAGAACTTTGATTAAAGCAAATGCGGGCACACCAAATCCAAAATATTTTAATGCTAGAGCGGTCAAAATAACATTTCCCTGACTAAATGTACCATAACCAAATAAAGCACTAGTTATTTCTTCAGATGCAATTATTAACCCAAAACATGCAGGTAAAGAAAGGAGCAAACAAAGTTCTAAAGATTTATTTTGTATGCTCATAACACTATCAAATTTTCCAATTTTTATACTTTTTGATAGTTCAGGAAGAGCTACGGTTCCAATTGCAATTCCTGCAATCGCTAAATTTATTTGATATATTCTATCAGCATAATACAAGTATGAAATTGCTCCAGCTTCAAAAGAAGCAATAATAGTTCCTATGAGAATATTAATTTGGGTGACGCCTGAAGAAAAAATACTTGGAAGTAGTTTTTTAAAAAAAAATTTTATTTTTGAATTAATAGAAATTTTAAAATTTATAGAAGGTTTGTAATAATATTTTGTAAAATAAATTAAAAATAAAAGTTGAACTAGACCGGCTAGCGACACTGCATAAGATAAATTGATTTCAAAATTTAAATCAAAAAAATAGGAAATTACTAAACTAATAACTAAAAAAATATTTAATATAATGGGTGCGGCAGCGGCGGCTGCAAATTTATTATTTGTATTTAATATTCCAGAAAAAAAAGATGCCAGACTAACAAAAAATAAAAAAGGAAATGTTATTCGTGTAAGTTCGACTGCTAAATCAAATTTACTAGAGTTGTCTATAAATCCAGGAGCTATAAGATAAACAATAGTTGGTGTAAAAATTTCTACTAAAAAAACAATAACCAATAAAACTATTACTAATAAATTTAAAACATCATCTGCAAACTTTTTTCCTTCAATTTTATTTTTTAATTTTGCTTCTGTGTAACTTGGAATAAAAGCTGCATTAAAAACACCTTCTGCGAAAAGTCTTCGAAAAGTATTAGGCAAACGAAAGGCTACAAAGAAAGCGTCAGCATAAATTGATGCGCCTAGAAAAGTTGCTATTAGTATATCTCTAAGATAGCCTAAGAGACGACTAACTAGTGTATAAAAACTAAAAACAGAAGCAGAGGATAATAAGTTCATACGTTTTTTTATTAAAAAAAATTAAATTAATGATGATTTTGTCTATTTTATATTACATACTCAATTTTAATGACAAAAAAATCTAAAATTGATCATTACACCGACAAAGAAGCATTAGACTTCCATACACACGGAAAGTCTGGCAAAATTGAGATTAATTCATCAAAACCTTTAACAACAAAAAGAGATCTATCCTTAGCTTATTCGCCGGGTGTAGCTGTTCCGGTCAAGGAAATTGCAAAAAATCCAGAAGCTGCATATGACTATACAAGTAAAGGAAATTTAGTAGCTGTAATCAGTAATGGTTCAGCAATTTTAGGTCTTGGAAACCTAGGTTCTCTAGCATCGAAACCTGTGATGGAAGGTAAATCGGTTTTGTTCAAAAGATTCGCTGATATAGACTCAATTGATATCGAAGTTGATAGTTCTGATACTGATGAAATTATCAAAACTATAAAAAATATAGGTAATACTTTTGGAGGAATTAATTTAGAAGATATTGCTGCACCAGACTGTTTTATTATTGAACAAAAACTTAAAGAACTATTAGATATACCTGTTTTCCATGATGATCAGCATGGGACTGCAATTATTACAACTGCCGCGCTGCTTAATGCGATAGATATTTCAAAAAAAAAAATTACTGAAGTTAAAGTTGTTGTTAATGGAGCGGGAGCTTCAGCAATAGCATGTACAAATTTATTTAAGCTTTCCGGAGTAAAAAATGAAAATGTAATTATGTGTGATAGGTCAGGAGTTATATACAAAGGTAGAGCAAAAGTTGACCAATTTAAATCTGCACACGCTGTTGATACTAAACTTAGAACTCTTGAAGAAGCCATGGCAGGTGCTGATGTTTTTTTAGGTTTGTCTGCAAAAGATGTAGTGACAAAAAACATGATTAAATCAATGGGAAAAAATCCTATTATTTTTGCATGTGCTAATCCGGATCCAGAAATTAAACCTGAGCTAATAGATGAAGTAAGATCGGATGCTATTGTTGCAACGGGTAGATCTGATTATCCAAATCAAGTAAATAATCTTATAGGCTTTCCTTATATTTTTAGAGGTGCGCTTGATGTAAGAGCAAAAGAAATCAATGAGGAAATGAAGGTTGCGGCAGCAAAAGCCATTGCCCAATTAGCTAAGGAAGAAGTGCCCGATGAAGTTATTGCAGCTTATGGTGGTGAACGACCTAGATACGGCAAAGAATATATAATTCCGTCAACATTTGATCCTCGACTAATTAGCGTAATCCCTGCAGCAGTGGCTGAGGCTGCTATGAAATCAGGTGCGGCTAGAAAAAAAATCGTTGATTTAGAAAAATATAAGGAAGATTTATTGCGGAGGTTAGACCCTTCTATGAATATTATGCAAAATATAAATGTTCAAATTAAAAAATCACAAAAAAAGGTTGTTTTCGCTGAAGGGGAAGATCCAAATATTTTAAGAGCAGCCGTCGCTTTTAAAAATAGTAAATTAGGTATACCTATTTTAATTGGAAAAGAAGAAAGAGTAAAAGAACAATTAAAAAATATAGGTCTGGACGAAAATTTTAATATAGAGATAGTAAGCTCAAAAAATGCTGAAAAAAGAGAAAAATACACAAAACACCTATACAAAAAACTCCAAAGAAGTGGGATGTTAGAGAGGGAGTGTGATCATTTAATCAGAAATGACAGAGTAACTTGGGGATCATGTATGGTCGCTTGTGGTGACGCTGATGCTATGGTCACGGGCGGAACAAGACACCATGCTGCTACTATAGAAAAATTAAATAAAGTTGTAGATTCAAGACCTGGAGAAATAATATTTGGTTTAACAATGTTGGTATCAAAAGGTAGGACAGTTTTCGTTTCTGATACTAATGTTCATGATAACCCAACAGCAGAGCAGCTTGTTCAAATAGCAATTTCAAGTACTAGAGTAGCAAGGTTGTTTGGTTTTGACCCCAAAGTTGCTTTTCTTTCTCATTCAACTTTTGGTAAACCAGCAACAGTTAGAACAAAGCACGTAAGAGAAGCTATAGAATTAATGAAAACACAAAAAGTAGATTTTGACTTTGACGGAGAAATGCAGCCAGATGTAGCTTTAAATCCCGCATATAAAGAAACGTATCCATTCTCAAAAATTGTAGGTAATGCAAATATTTTAATTATGCCAGCTCTTCATAGCGCTTCTATATCTGTAAAAATAATGAAAACATTTGGAGGTGCCAAGTTAATTGGACCGCTTTTAATTGGTTTAGGGCTACCAATTGAAGTTGCTCCTTTGAGATCTTCCCCTTCTGAAATTTTAAATCTTGCTTCAATTGCCGCTTATTCTTCTGAAGTTATTGATTATAAAAGTTAAATTTTATTTCTGCTAAGTTCAGATACTAAGTAGATCGTTGGTATCACTTTTTCTACATCGTATATTTTATTTGCTTCCACTATTACTAATTTTTTTTCCTCTACGTCCATAGCAATTCCAAAAATATAAATATTTTTATTAATAGTCTCTAGAGTGTAATTATTGGATTTGATTAACTTATTAAAAATTAGTGCAGTTCTAAGTTGTGAAGTTATTAAAATATCTTTAGCTGTACTTTTAAAGTTAGATTGACCTTTGATTGTTATAGCATTCTTAACTGATCTTACTCCTTTTGTTTCCCAAGCAAATTTTGTTATTTTAATTTTTTCCTCTGCCTCATCTACTTTACCCGTTAGAAATATTCTTCCATCTAAAACTTCGACTTGTATAGATAAAAAATATTTTTTTTCAGCTAATGTTAGTCTGGCTACTAGATTCTTTTGCATTAATGTATCGTCAATTTGCATTCCTACGGTTCTTGGGTCAAATCCAATACTTACACCTTTACCAAAGGTACCAAAATTATTTCCTACACAACTAGTTAGAATTAAAACTAATAAAGTAAGGCTAATTATATTTTTTTTCATTTTTTTTTATTTTTAAACAAATTTCATAAACTTTTTTTTTAGAAATTTTCTCTTTTTTTGAAATTAATTCCACAACATCTTTCAGACTATATTTATTTAAATATTTATTTGCTTGATTAATAATTTCTGCATCTGTTGATAATTTATTATTAGTATAAATTTTGGATATAACAATAGTTAACTCTCCTTTTAAGGGTGTTTTAAAATCCTTGATTGTACTGAGTTTTTGTCTGTAAAATGTTTCATGTAATTTGCTAATTTCTCTAGCTATAAGAATATTTCTGCCATGAAAACATTCTTTAAAAAATTTTAAATAAAAATTAATTTTGATACCTGGAATAAAAAATACCAAGGAGAAGTCTAAATCTTTTAATCTATTTATTGTTTTAACAAGATCATTTTCAGTTTTAGGTAGAAAACCATAAAAGAGAAATTTATCATCAAATCCTGAGGCAGATACAGCTGAGGTTATTGCTGATGGACCAGGTATTGGATAAATCTGAATATCTTCTTCAATGCATGTCTTAACTAGCAAAAGACCTGGATCTGAAAGCGTTGGAGTTCCAGCATCTGAGATTAGTGACAAAATTTTGCCCTCATTTAAATATCCAATGATTTTTTTTAACTCTTTCTGTTCGTTGAACTTATGATAGGAGATCAATTTTTTTTTTATCTTGTAGTGATTAAGTAATTTTAAAGACCTTCTTGTATCCTCACATAAAATGATGTCTGATTTTTTTAATACCTCTAAAGACCTTAATGTTATATCATCTAAATTTCCTATAGGAGTTGATACAATGTATAATCCAGAATTAAATGTGCTCATAAAAAATGATTAAAATAATTATTACATTTTTATCTTATACATTCCTATTATTTAATACGAGCTTAGTTGCTGATGAAAATGATAAAAAACTTAGGATTGGTTTGCTTGCTCCTTTCTCGGGGGAATATAAAAACCTTGGGGAGTCTTTATTATTATCGACTCAACTTGCATTAGATGAAATTGGTAATGATGATATTATTATTATTCCTAGAGATACTGGTTCTAACAATAAAGAAAGGCTTAACTTGAGTATTAAAGAGATAATTGCAAGAGGTGCAAACGTAGTTATTGGTCCCATAACATCATCATCTTTTAATGAAGTTGAAAAATATAAAAACACGATTTTTATTTCTCTTTCTAATCAAGAACCCAGAATATCAAATAATCTTATCAATATAGGTATAAGTTTGGAGTCTCAACTGAAAGCTATTGAAAAGTTATTAATAAAAGAAAATAAAAAGAAAACTGTAATTCTATATCCAAAAAATGAATATGAAAAATTTATAGACAAAAAGATTAAGTCAATAAAATTAAAAAACTATAGAATTTTTAAATATGACTCGGATCCAAGAGTGCTTACCGGTGAAATAGAGAAACTGACCAATTACAAGCAAAGAAAAATAAATCTAGAAGCTCGAAAAAAAATGTTAGTAAAACAAGATGATGATAAGTCTAAAAGAGAGCTAAAAATTTTAGAAAGACTCTTTACCTTGGGTTCGGTTAATTTTGACTCTGTTATTATTATTGATTTTGGTAATAGTCTTAAAAGTGTATTGTCATCTTTGGTTTATACTGATGTCGATGATACGACTGTGCTTATTTCGACCGTAAATCAGTGGTTTGATGAAAGTATTTTTAGAGAAAATTTAGTTAAAAATTTATATTTTCCCTCTGTAGATATGAAGCAGTTCAAAAAATATAATGAAAATTATTTCAAGTCTTTTGGAATTAAACCAGACGAGATTACTATTTTAGGCTACGACGCTTTAGGTCTAATTCACTATGTATGGAAAAAAAATAAAGGCATTAATACAATTAACGATTTTTTTATTAAAGAAAAAATTAAGGGAAAAATTGGAACTTTTGAGTTTAAAGATAAAAAGGTCTCTCAACAATTGAAAATATATAAAACTGATATAGATAAGTTTAAAGAATATTGATTTTACGTTTCATCTTCTTAAAAGCGATAAATCGATGATCCATAAGTATTTTCTTTTTTTTATTCATCTGACCAAATGTTATTTTGTTAGTATTTGGAATAAAAATTGGGTCATAACCAAATCCATTTTTACCTTTTAATTTTTCTGAAATTTTTCCCTCAATAATTCCTGTAGTTGTAATTTTTTTGTTTAGATTGTAGATAAAAGTTAAACTACAAATAAATTTAGCTTTCACATTTTTTTTTTTTTTTTTTTTTTTTTTTTTTTTT
>Ga0209425_10002280_pt1 | contig 21519 bp, 19 predicted proteins | sample COG_05_FD_184749 | JGI IMG/M metagenome (GOLD analysis project Ga0209425, IMG submission 184749) | Pelagic Microbial community sample from North Sea - COGITO 998_met_05 (SPAdes) (version 2) | ecosystem: Environmental > Aquatic > Marine > Neritic zone/Coastal water | place: Helgoland, sampling...
AGAAAGAGAAATTTCTTTCTCTTTGGTTTAGGAGCAAGTTTTAAACCATCCAAATCATTAGAAGTTTATAGTAATATTTCTGAAAATTATAGATCTGTAACTTTTGCTGATATAAGTATTTCAAATCCTGCCTATTCGATTAATCCCGAAATTTCTGATGAAAATGGGTATACATTTGATATCGGTTTGAGAGGAAGTTTTAGAAAAAAGTTTTCTTATGATATAGGATTTTTTAGTCTATTTTATAATAACAGAATTGGTTTTGTTCAAAAAGTTTTCAATGATGGAAGTGTTAAAAGCGAGAAAGGTAATGTTGGTAATGCAATTATGTATGGTATGGAATCATTAATTGATTTTGATTTAAATGATATTTTTATAAAAAATAATGATTTTATTTTTAATTATTTTTTCAATTCATCTTTTATTACATCTGAATATACCTCATCGAAAGTTCCGGGTATTGAGGGTAATAAAGTTGAATTTGTTCCGGAGTTTAATATTAAATCCGGATTTAAATTTGGTTATAAGAATTTGTTAATAAACATTCAGTATTCTTATTTATCCAGTCAGTTTACAGATGCGTCTAACGCTATAAAAAGTAATTTAAGCGGAGTTATTGGTGAAATACCCTCATATGACATATTTGATATCTCTGCCTCTTATTCTTTTGAAAAAATTAAAATCGAATCAGGAATTAATAATCTTTTAAATAATTATTATTTTACAAGAAGAGCAACAGGGTACCCAGGTCCAGGAATAATCCCCTCTGAACCCAGATCTTTTTATTTTTCAACCCAGTTCAATTTTAATTAGGACAAAAATCCTGCTCTAAATCTGCGTAGGATAGAGAATCGTAGATTTTATTTTTAAAACTTAACAATTCCTTAAGTTCTTCAAATTCACTAACATTAAAAACTAGGATGAGATTATATTGGTTTGTTGGTATTGGAACAGATTTGTTAATTGTCCCATATTCTTCTTGCCAAAATTCAACATCAATTAAATCTAGGTAGCTTTTAAAATTTTCTAACTCCGTTTGAGTAAATTCTAAGAAGATATTATTAAATGAAATATTATATTTATTACATGTTGAGCATTGTCTAATCATTCCGCATTTTGTTCTGCTCAGTAATTTTGATTTATCCATACACATGATTTTGAATTTTAAATAATATTGTTTTTTAAAACCTCATTTTTAAAAGACTTACAGGGTTTAAATTTAGGTATGTGATGTGCTGGAACTTTGATTATTTTATTTTTTAAAATATTTCTGGCTGTTTTTTCAGCTCTTTTTTTTAATTCAAATGTTCCGAAACCTCTTAAATAAATATTTTGTCCGTTATTTAATGATTCCTTAATTTCTTTCATAAAACTTTCAACAACCTTTTTAATATCCTGTCTATTGATATTTGTTTTACTATGTATTTGATTTACAATATCTAATTTTCTCATAATTACTAATTTATGTAAGATTCAATAACTGAATTTATTTCGTCCACCTGATTAATTTCATCAGAAAATAAAACCATATACAGAGGATTGTTTTTTACAGATTTTTTAAGTTTTAAATTTTTATTTCTTGAATAAACCTCGGACCATTTGTCTCTTACGAGCTCCCATTTATTTTTATTTTCATTCCACCATTTGATAGCTGAATTACATCTTGCTTCATCAACTTTTACGTAATTATTAAATCCTTTTTCATATGACAAAATCATGTCTTTTTCTCCATTTTTTCTTATGATTTTTTTATTATTTTGATCATGAATCCATCCAGTTGAAGTAATTTCTTGCCTATTTCCTCTCATAGTAACATTATAATCACTTCGTTTACTATACTCTCTTCTAGGTAAAGGAGCAGAGGTAGTATTCTCCCAATAACTTTTTTCATCTATGTGAACCCAATATCCAGACCCTTCATATCTTGGACTATCATCAACCTGAAAAACTTTTTGAGTCCATTGTCCTTTAACATCCTTTTTGTTTTTTTTTAAGAAATTCCAATTATTATCATGGTCGTAGGTATATAGATCGGTATTTTGGTATAACCAATCTTGTCTCCAATGTTTTATTATATAGGGTTTTTCCTTTGTTCCAGAAATTAGAATATGTTGAATTGAGATTTCATTTTTTTCATCCTTTATTAACTGAGCCCACTCAAGTGCACTGGTACTATAATTTTTTGACTTTTTATAGTTTTTATTCTCTGTTTTTATAAAAGTTTCTGCAAAATCAAATGATATTTCAAAACATCCGCACATTTTTTTAATAGAGGTTATGTCTTTACTTTTTTTAGTTTGTGTGTATAATGTGTTGATTGATAAAATTATTAAAGTAATAGCCAGTATTTGTCTCATACAATTTCTTTATTTTTATTTAGAATGAATAAAAATAAGATAAATTTGCTTAAATAAAAAGAATAAATATTATTTATATTTAAAAAATTAAAAGAGAAAATTTAAAAAATGAAAGCAAAATTTATAGATGATATTATTCAAAACAGAAGATCAATTTATCCCTCTCAATTTAATGATAAACCAATTAAAAAATCCTTGATCAATAAATTACTTGAAAATGCCAACATGGCTCCAACTCACAAATTAACACAGCCTTGGCGCTTTAGAGTCCTTCAAAATAAAGCAAAGGAAGATTTAGGGGATTTTTTATCAAAAACTTATATTTCCTCTACAAATTCAAAAACTTATTCCAAGTTTAAGAATCATAAAATTATTGAAAAATGTTTTAGGTCCAGTGCTATTATTGTCATCTGTATGCAAAGAGATCCTAATAATACTGTTCCAGAATGGGAAGAAATTGCATCCACATCAATGGCTGTTCAAAATATTTGGTTGACTTGTGCTGCAAATAATATAGGATGTTACTGGAGCAGTCCTAAATCAATTGAAAATATAAACAACTTACTGGTTTTAAATAAAGGAGAACGTTGTTTGGGTTTTATGTATTTGGGGCATTATAATTTAAAAGAAAAAATATCTTTTTATAGAGATTCCATTAATAAAAAAGTTAAATGGTTCCAGTCCATTGACAGATAATATCTATTTTTATTTACTACTTTATTACTTTCTTTTTTTTAATTCTTTACATATCTTGCAGTTTAGAATTAATCTAAATAAATAACATGAAAAATATATTTTATGCACTTATAATGTGCTCATTATTTTTGGGATGTGATTCCCTCGAAAAAAAATCTAATGAAGTAAATTTATATAGTCAAAGACATTATGCTGTTGATGAGTTACAATATAAAAATTTCACCAAATTGACCGGAATTAAGGTGAATGTTGTAAAAGCTAATGCAGATGAATTAATAGAAAGGCTAAAAAACGAAGGTGAAAATAGTCCTGCAGATTTATTTATCACTGTAGATGCTGGTAAACTTCAAAAAGCTGCTGAATTTGAATTACTTCAAAAAGTAAATAATAAAATAATAAATAATAATGTTTCTAATGACCTAAAAGATAAAAACAGTTTTTGGGTGCCAATTACATATAGAGCAAGAATAGTCGTTTACAGTAACGATAGAGTTCAAAAAAGTGAACTTAGTACTTATGAAGATTTAGCAAATACTAAATGGAAAAATAGAATTCTTGTAAGATCCTCTTCCAATGCGTATAATCAAGCATTAATGTCTTCTCTTGTAGCTAATCTAGGAAGTGATATGGCTTCAAATTGGTCCGAGGGAATCGTTAAAAATTTTGCTCGTGAACCCAAAGGTAACGATCGTGATCAGGTCAAGGCTATTGCGGCAGGTCAAGGAGATTTAGCAATTGTAAATTCTTACTACATTGGTCTTCTACTATCTTCTAAAAATGAAGAAGAAATAAATGCTGGTAAATCTGTTTCTGTATTTTTTCCTAATCAAGGTAAGAATGAGAGAGGTAGTCATATAAATATTTCTGGAATAGGATTGACCAAAAATTCTCCAAACAAAGAAAATGCGATTAGACTTATGGAATATTTAACAAGCTTAGACGCGCAAAATACTTATGTAAATAATAGTTATGAATATCCTGCTAATTCATCTGTAAAGCCTTCAAAAATTGTACAAGATTGGGGAACTTTTAAGATAGACACATTAGATTTAAACATGCTTGGAAAGTTTAGACAAGAAGCAATACGTATTTTTGATAAAACAGGTTGGAAATAAAAAATAAAATTTTTAAAGCAGAGAATAAAAGATGGGTAATTGGAAGTGTATTATTTGCAGTTTTGTTATTACTCCCAATATTTACTCTTTTTTATAAACTAGTATATTTAGAGGGCAATTCATTTGAATACTTGTGGAAAAATCTTCTTTTGGATTACACCTTTAATACTTTTTATTTAATTTTTATTACCGCTTTTTTTTCTCTTTTGTTTGGTATTATTCCAGCTTGGTTTATCAGTAATTTTAAATTTAGAGGGAGTAACTTTTTGGATATTGTACTATATCTTCCATTAGCAATACCCTCCTATATAATGGCATTTACATATAGCGACATATTAAGTTATACGGGCCCTATTCAAAGTTTTTTAAGAGATAATTTTTATAGTATATCTGTACTTTTTAATCAAGATTATTTACAAATTGAAGTTTTAGGAATTATTATGGCCTTGGCTCTATATCCTTATATATATACTGTGTCTAGAGTTTCATTTAGCCTAGTTGGGTCAAACTATATCAATGTATCTAAAAATTTAGGTTTATCTTCTTTCAGAACATTTTATAAGATAATATTACCTTTATCCAGACCAGCAATTTTTTCAGGATTGTTCTTGGTATTAATGGAAGTTCTTAACGAATATGGAGCAGTTAAATATTTTGGAGTAAATACTTATACAACTGGAATTTTTAGAGTTTGGTTTTCCATGGGAGATGTCGGAACAGCAATTCAACTTTCAATGATACTTTTAATAGTCGTTTTTTCTTTTTTTTACATAGAAAAGTATTATAACTCCAAAACAAAGTTTTACTATAAGACAAATTCAAAAATTCAATCACTAAATAAATTAATTGGAGTTAATAAATTTTTTGCAATTTTGATTTGTTCAATTCCATTTTTATTTGGTTTTCTTATTCCTCTACTTTTCATATTAAACAATGTTCTTTTTACTTATTCTTCAATTGATTTTAAAGATTTGTTTGAATTAACTTATAACTCAGTTTCGGTTTCTAGTATTGCATCTTTTTTAATTATTATAATAGCTTTATTCTTTCTTTTTATTGAAAAAATTTCAAAGTCTAGAGTTAATTATTTTATTAGTCAAATAATTTCAATGGGTTATGCTATTCCGGGAGCGGTAATTGGATTAGGTCTAATTATGTTGTTTACTTATGTTGATAAAACTACATCTTTTACTTTTCTAGGTACTTTTCTACTTTTAATCTATGCATATATAATTAGGTTTTTAGCAGTTGGAAAATCTCCAATTAAATCTAGTTTAGAAAAACACCCAAAGTCTTACGATGATGCAGGAAAAAATTTAGGTTTAGGTCCCTTAAAACTTTTACAAAAAATCCATTTACCGATAAATAAGTTTGCATTAATAACAGCTTTTATTGTTACTTTTATCGATCTTATGAAAGAGTTACCTATAACTTTAATTCTTAGACCTTTTAACTTTGATACATTAGCTACCCAAACTTATGAATTTGCTGTTGAGGAAATGATTCCTTTATCGAGTATATATTCTTTAACTATAATTTTAATAGGAAGTGTATTGTTGTTAATTTTAAAAAACATAATTAATAAACAAATAAATGTTTCTTGAAGTTAAAAATTTAGTTAAGTATTATCAAAAGGATATTCCGGTGATTAAGAAATTAAACTTTTCAGTTAATAAAGGTGAGATTATATCATTTTTAGGCGAAAGTGGGTCTGGTAAAACTACTTTTTTGAAATGCATCTCGGGACTAGAAACAATCAATTCAGGATCAATTTCATTAAACAATAATATACTTAACGATAATAATACTTTTATAAAACCACAAAACAGAAAAATTGGTTTTGTATTTCAAGATTATCCGCTTTTTCCTCATTTAAATTTAATTGATAATATTACCTTCAATTTAAAACCCAAGTTCTTTGAAAAAATTGATTACATGATTTCTTTGACAGGACTAAATAATTTACTTAAAAGATTTCCTCACGAGCTTTCTGGCGGAGAACAACAAAGAGCGTGCATAGCAAGAGCTCTTATCAGGGAGCCAGATCTACTTTTATTAGATGAACCATTTAGCAATTTAGATGCTAATATTAAGTTTACAATGAGAGATGAAATCTATAAAATCATTAAGGAAACTCAAACTACAACTATCTTAGTGACTCATGACATTAATGATTCTTTGAATATTGCTGATAGAATATTAATTTTCAAAGCTGGTGTTTTGCAGCAATATGGAGACCCTGTTAACATGTATTGTGAACCGGCAAATTGTTATTGTGCAAAGGTTTTGGGTGATTTAAACCAACTAGAAATTGAGGATAAAACTTATTACATTAGACCTGAAAAAATTAAAATTGTTGAAGATTCAAATTTTAAAATTCTTGTTGAAAAGTGCTTTTTTCAGGGCAAAGAATATAAAATTTTCGGAACTTTAAATGGTTATAAGTGGCAATTCTTTTCCAAAAAACCTTTAAATAAAAATGAGCAGATTTCAATAGATTACAGTTCGGAGGATTTAATATTTTTTGATTCATTTTGTAATAATTTTTTCGTGTAATAATTGTTGGCCTAAAATTTAAATTCATTCTAAACTAACTTTCATATACTTTTGGTTAATAATTAAAATATTTTATCATGAGTTTAAGAACTAATAATACCTGTTTAAATTGCGAAAATTTAATTAATAATCTGACCTGTTCAAAACACCAGACAGAAGTTGATATTTTAAATGTGTGTGACAGTCATTCATACAAAGATGTTTTTTCAAAGCAATCTAATTGTACGAATTGTAGTTCATTCAATTTAAGTTCTTGCAGTCATCCTAATTCTGCGTCCAAAGGAATGCTATGTTTTGATTGGCAACCGTCTATCGGTTAACATTGTTTTGCACCCTACTAGTCAATACCTCAAATTTTAGTATATTTACATGCAATTAATTGATAAGTTAATTGCTATGAAAAATCTCCAAAATAAATTTACTGGCATTGGTCTTACATATGATGATGTTTTATTAGTCCCTGCATATTCAGAAATTTTACCTAATCAAGTAAACTTAAAAACTAAATTTTCAAAAAATATTAATTTAAATATTCCGATTGTTTCTGCTGCAATGGACACTGTAACAGAGAGCAAAATGGCTATTGGTATGGCTCAAGAGGGAGGATTAGGAGTAATCCACAAGAGTATGCCAATTGATACACAAGCTGATAAAGTAAAAAAAGTTAAAAGATCAGAATCTGGAATGATTTTAGATCCTGTTACACTACATCAAACTGCATTAGTTTCAAAGGCTAAAAGTTTTATGAAAGAATATAGTATTGGAGGAATACCAATAGTGGATAAAGAAAAAAAACTAATTGGGATAGTTACAAATAGGGATTTGAGATTTGAAAATGAAAATAAAAAGCCTTTATCTCAAATAATGTCAAAGAAAAGTTTAGTCACCGGTAACGAGGGAATTTCAATGAAAGAAGCTGAAATGATTCTTCAAAAACATAAAATTGAAAAATTACCTATTGTTAATAAACAAAATAAACTTGTCGGACTAATTACATTTAGAGACATACAAAAGATTTCATTAAAACCGATTTCTAACAAAGATAAATTTGGAAGACTTAAGGTTGCGGCAGCTATCGGGGTTTCAAAGGATTCAATTGACAGATGCTCCGCACTTTATAAAGCTGGTGTAGATTCTGTAGTCATTGACACCGCACATGGTCATTCAAAAGGTGTTTTAGATATATTAAGAAATATTAAAAAAAACTTTCCCAGTATTGATGTTATTGTTGGTAATATAGCTACAAAGGAAGCGGCTTCTTTTTTAGTGAAGGCTGGAGCAGATGGTGTAAAGGTAGGAATTGGTCCTGGCTCAATATGCACGACAAGAGTTATTGCAGGGGTTGGTTATCCACAACTTTCGGCTATAAATGAAGTTTCTAAAGCCTTAAAAGGGACATCGGTTTCCCTTATTGCCGATGGAGGAATTAAACACACTGGTGATATAACAAAAGCAATCGCAGCAGGAGCAGATTGCGTAATGCTTGGATCACTCCTTGCTGGAACTAAAGAATCACCTGGTGGTACTATTATTTATGAGGGCAGAAAATATAAAACATATAGGGGGATGGGTTCAATTGAAGCCATGCAAAAAGGAAGTAAAGATCGTTATTTCCAAGCCTCGATAAATGACACTAATAAATTAGTCCCAGAAGGTGTTGTAGGAAGAGTTCCATACAAAGGAGATTTATTTGAAAGTATTCATCAATTTTTAGGAGGAATAAGATCTGGGATGGGATACTGTGGAACTAAGGACATTGAAGATTTAAAAAATAATGCCCGTTTTGTGCAAATTACCGGAGCTGGATTGCAAGAAAGCCATCCTCATAACGTAATGATAACTAAAGAATCTCCCAATTATTCCAGATAGCAAACTTTGAAAAACAAATATTCACTTTACCTATTCATATCATTATTGTTCTTAGTCAATTGTGAATATTTCTCTGCTAAGCCAAACCTCTCAATAGCTAGAGTCAATGATAAATACTTGTTTTTTAATGAAATACAAGATAAAATACCAGCTAATTTGAGTAAAGAAGACAGTATTGTTTTTGTTCGAAATCAGATCAATAGCTGGGCAAAAAAACATATTTTAAACCAGAAAGCATTAATTAATTTAAGCCAGGATGACCAAAAAAGACTAGATGATTTAGTTGATGCATATAAAAGTGATATTTATTCACATTCTTACCAAGAAAAAATGGTAATGACTACAATGGATACTTTAATTTCTGATTTAAATATTACGAGTTATTATGATTTAAGTAAGTCAAACTTTAAATTAAATCAAGATTTAGTTAAAGCTAGATTTTTAAGATTAAAAAATGACAATTATAATTTAAAAGATATTAGATCTAGATTTAAAAGATTTAATAAAGATGATGTTAAATTTTTGGATTCAATTTCCTTACAGTTTTCCTCTTTTTCATTTCAAGATTCTATATGGATTAGTAAAGAATTATTTTTTTCAAAACTGCCAGTTTTGAAAACCTATATAAAAGATAATATTGTAAAAAAATCCTTATTTTATCAAATAGAAGATTCATTAGAATTATATTTGTTAAAAATTAACGAGTCAGTTTACAGAAATGATATTGCACCTTTAGATTACATTAAACCAACATTAAAACAAATTCTTTTAAACAAGAAAAAATTAAACTTTGTTAGTAAATTTGAACAAGATTTAATTAAAGATGCAATAGAAAATAAAGAATTAGAAATTTATGAAATTAAATAGCCTATTATTATTATTATTAAACTTTTTTTTAATTCAATTCACTTTTGCTCAAAATGATTTGAATAATTCAATTGGACCAAACAAGATTAAAATTGATGGAGTAGCTGCAGTCGTTGGAGATTATGTTATTTTAGAGTCTGATGTAGACAAAACATTAATTGATCTCCAATCTCAAGGGGTTTCTACTCAAAATATTGGAAGATGTAGTTTGTTGGGTAAATTAATGGAGGACAAACTTTATGCTCATCACGCCGAACAAGATAGCTTAGAGATAGATAATAATCAAATATATTCTTACGTCGATAGGACCATTGATTATTTTGTCAATCAACTAGGAAGCTTAGAAAAAGTACTAGACTTCTACAAAAAGAAAGATGAACAAACTTTTAGAAATGAACTTTTTGAAATAAATAAGATAAATCAATTATCTGAAAAAATGCAAACTAATATAGTTGACGAAATTGAAATTACCCCAGAAGAAGTCAGACTGTTTTTTAGTTCTATTCCAAAGTACGAAAGACCAGTCTTTGGAGCTGAATTAGAAATTGCACAAATAGTAGTTAAACCTAAGGTTTCCGACGAAGATAATAGAAAAGTGGTTGAAAGATTAGAAAGCATTAGAAATGATATCGTAGTTAATGGTTCTTCTTTTGCAACTAAAGCTATTTTATATTCTCAAGATCCAGGTTCCAGAGCAACAGGAGGAAAATATACCTTAAATAGAAATCGTCCGCAAATGGATAAGGATTTTAGGGACGCTGCATACAGATTAAGAGAAGGTGAAATTTCGGATCCATTTAAAACTCAATTTGGTTGGCATATTGTAAAAGTAGAGAGAATTAGAGGACAAGAAGTTGATGTTAGACACATTTTACTCATTCCTGAAATAACTAATGATGCTTTAAGTGAAGCAAAAAAGAAAATTGATATAATTCGAAAAAGAATTGTTGACCAAGATTTAACGTTTGAAGAAGCTGCAAAATCCTCCTCTGATGAAGAAGAGACTAGAAATAATGGTGGGGTCTTAATCAATCCAACAACTGGAGATACACGATTTGAATTAACAAAAATGGATCCTGTTTTATATGGTCAAGCTCAAAAATTAAAAGACAACGAAATATCATTTCCATTACTTGAGGAAGATGAAAGAGGAATTAAGAAATACAAAATAATTAAAGTAAGTAATAGGTTTGATGAACACATAGCTGATTATTCACAAGACTACATTAAAATTAAGGATTTGGCATTGAAAGAAAAACAGTTAAAACAAATACAAAACTGGATGGTTGAAAAAATTGATGAAACCTACATCAATATAAACAAAGATAATATAGATTGTAATTTCATTAATAAATGGGTAAAAAAATAATTTCCTTTTTAATTTCCACAAGATTTACTGCAATTTTATTTATTCTATTTCCACTTTCTATGGGAGTAGGTACTTTTATTGAAAGTTATTATAATACCACAACTGCTAAAATATTAATCTATAATGCCAAGTGGTTTGAAATAATGATGGTATTTTTTGTTATTAATTTTTCTTATAATATTAAAAGATATAATTTATTAAACTTCAATAAATGGCCGATATTACTTTTACACATTTCCTGGATTCTCATAATTTTAGGGGCAGGTATTACTAGATATATTGGTTTTGAAGGTGTTATGCCTATTAGAGAGAATGAAAGTTCAAATACTTTTCTTTCTGAAAAAACTTATTTAACTGTTTTTGTTGATGGAGAAAAAGATGGCCAAATTATTAGAAAAGTGCTAGAGGGTGATCTTTTATTTTCCGAGAATACAAATAATTTCTTTAAATGGAATTATGAATTTGATAATCAGGATTTTTCAGTGGAATACGTCAATTTCATAGAAAATGTAAAAGAAGATTTAGTAGCATCTGACAATGGAGAAATGTATTTAAAGATAGTTGAGGCTAGTAATGGGGGAAGACATGACCATTTTTTGAAATCAGGACAAGTAACTAATGTTCACAATATTTTATTTGCACTAAATAATGATACTAAAGGTGCTATTAATATTACAACTCTTGAAAATGGGAGTTTATCAATCAACAGTCCTTTTGAAGGTGATTATTTACGGATGGCTGATCAATTTGCTGGAAGTCTCAAAAAAAATGTCGATCAACCTTTAATGCTAAGATCTCTTTATAATGCTGCTGGTCTTCAATTCGTTTTCCCAGAAAATATTATTAAAGGAGATTTTCAAATTGTAAAATCTGATGATTTGGAAAGTCAACAGGACGGTTTATTTGTTAAAGTATCATCTAATGGAGAATCCAAGATTTTAGGCTTAATGGGTGGAAAAGGAATTGTTAATACTCCCAAACAAATAAAACTAGGAAATTTAGATTTTTCATTAAAATTTGGCTCTTTAGAAAGAATCTTGCCTTTTGAAATTAAACTAAATGATTTTATTGCTGAAAAATATCCTGGAACAGAAAAGAGCTATAGTAGTTTCGAGAGCAAAGTTACAGTTATTGATGATACTAACTTTGATTATGATATTTATATGAACCATATATTAAATCACAAAGGATACCGTTTTTTTCAAGCCTCTTTTGACCCGGACGAAAAAGGAACAGTTTTGTCAGTTAATCATGATTTTTATGGAACTTTAATAACCTACATTGGCTATTTTTTACTTTACATAGGATTATTGGGTATAATGTTTTTTGGAAAAACTCGATTTAAAGATTTAGCTAATAAATTGGAAAAACTAAAAATAAAAAAACAATCATTAATAATTTTTATGTTTTTTTTCTCAAGTTTTTCTTATGCCCAAGATGAGCATAAACATGATCAAACAAATTTAAATCAAACAGATTTATCTATAGTTGATAATCCAGTTAGTTTGGAACATGCAGAAGAATTTGGAAGTTTAGTTATTCAAGATAGTGGTGGACGTATGAAGCCCTTAAATACTTTTGCTTCAGAACTTTTAAGAAAAGTAAGTAAATCTGATACATTTAATGGTTTAAATGCTGATCAAGTTCTTATATCAATTATTAAAAACCCAATTTCTTGGTATAATGTTCCTTTTATTTATCTTAAAAGAGGGAATGACAGTATAAGAAAGATTGCTGGCCGTAATGAAAAAGAAAAATATGCTTCTTTTGTTGATTTTTTTGATGATAGAGGATCTTATAAAATATCATCACAGTTAGAGGACGCATACAAAGCTTCTTTACCTAATCAATTTCAAAAAGATTTTATTGAGTTAGACAGAAGAGTTAACTTACTTTTTTCTGCTTTCGAGGGTAAAATTTTAAGAATTTTTCCAATACCTAACGATATTAACAACAAATGGGTTGCTTTTCCAGATGTTCAACCCAAAGATTTTAATGGAATTGACTCTCTGTATGTTAAAAATGTGCTTCCTTTATATTTGGGTGCATTAGAAAATGATATAAAAACTGGGGATTATGATAATTCAAAAAAACTTTTAGAAAGCATTAGAGGTTTTCAAACTAAATATGGATCAGAAATCCTACCCTCTGAGGACAAAATAAAGGCAGAAATATTATATAATAAATACGATATTTTCAAAAATCTTTTTAGTTGGTATATGTATGTAGGGACGCTAATGTTCGCATTTCTAATTTTTCAAATATTTTATGAAAATAAGTTTATGAAAATTCTTGTACTACTGTCAAAATACGCAATAGTAGGTTTATTCATTTTACATACATTGGGATTGATTGCCAGGTCTTATGTCTCAGGACATGCTCCATGGAGTGACGCATATGAGTCTATGATATATGTTGCTTGGGCTACAGTTGCGATGGGGCTTGCTTTTGGAAGAAAATCTAATTTAACAATAGCCTCAACTTCATTTGTATCTGCAATGATTTTAATGATTGCTCATTGGAACTGGATGGATCCTCAAATTGCAAATTTAGTTCCAGTATTAGATAGTTACTGGTTAATGATTCATGTTTCAGTAATAGTAGGTAGCTATGGTCCCTTTGCATTAAGTATGATATTGGGAATTGTCTCTCTCTTTTTAATTTTAATCACAAACAAAAAAAATAAAAAAAGAGTTAATTTAAACTTACAAGAGTTAACAATTATTAATGAGTTATCTGTCACTGTCGGTTTGATAATGTTAACTATCGGAAATTTTTTGGGTGGCCAATGGGCTAATGAAAGTTGGGGAAGATATTGGGGATGGGATCCAAAGGAAACATGGGCTTTGATAAGTATTATGGTATATGCTTTTGTCTTACACATGAGATTAATACCAGGACTTAAAGGTAAATGGATTTTTAATTTTATGTCAATATTAGCTTTCGCTTCGATTATGATGACATATTTTGGAGTTAATTTTTATTTAACTGGATTACATTCATATGCAAGTGGAGATAAGGTCATAACACCTGATTTTGTTTATTATTCATTATTTTTTGTATTATTATTGGGCTTTCTTTCATACTTTAAATATAAAAAGTATTATTAATGTTTAAATTTTATAAGAGAAATAGATGGTTAATTTTATCATTTGTTGGTATTTTAACTTTAAGCTCTGGGTTATGTTTTTTTGGAGAAGCTTTAACACTTAAAAATAACGGCAAGGCATGGTTTTTGTTTGGTACTATTTCATTACTATTAATCAACGCTGGGGTTAGTCTTATGATTGGTGCTAATATTTATAATAAATGAATAATAATTTTTCATCGCTGATATTTAAAATTAGATATAAATTAACTTGTGTCTTATCCTTATTTATTTATTTTAACTCTTTTGCTCAAATAGAAAGTTCTAGTAGAAAAATTGAACTTTTACCTCCAATGTCATCAACATTAAAAAATTTAAATATCAATCCTAAAAACCCAAACTATTTTTCAATTTCTTCTGAATCGGAATCCGAAAAAAAACGAGGTAAATCCATTTTTGAATCTGAAACTTTTTTAGATCCTGGTGATATTTATATGAAGAATTTGCAAAAAGAAAAACAAAAAAAGAATTTTAATAATTATAGTAAAGGAGATTACTTGGGAGATGTTAAAACTGGCTCTGAGTTTGTCAATGTTATTTGTCGTGACTTTGAGTATGTTGATGGCGATATGGTACGTATTTTAGTTAATGATTCCATTATAATAAATAATCTCATGCTAGAAGCAACTTTTTCAGGCTTTAAGCTTCCTTTGGTTAGTGGGTTTAATAAAATAGATTTCACCGCCTTAAATCAAGGTTCATCTGGTCCAAATACTGCTGAGTTAAGGGTTTATGATGATAACAACAACATGATTTCATCCAATCAGTGGAATCTTTCTACTGGAGCCACCGCCACTTTTATCGTAGTTAAACAGTAATTTTTTACATTCTATAAAGTATGTTTTGTTCATATTTATTATATTTATTTCAAATAATTTAAAAATATATTATGAAAAAAATAACCTTTGTTTTAATTGCACTTATTACATTTTCTGTTAGTGCACAGAAAAAAAAGAAAAATGGAACAATTTACATAGACCACCCTGGTATTGACTTAGTCGATTCATTTACTCAAGCTTGGATTGCTGGTGATATTGAAAAAGCTGGCTCAATGCTTTCCGATAACTTTAGAATATCAAATGGTAATAACCTTAATAAAGACGCAAAAGGATCTACAAAAGATCAGTTGATGGGTAATATGAACTGGTGGGTTAATAATATGGATTATCTGAAACTAACAAGAGAGGAAGGTGCATATCCGGATGCTATTGAATATAAAGACTCTGGCGTATGGATTCAAACTTGGGATCATCTTTATGGTGTAAATAAAGAAACAGGCGCTAAAGTTGACATGCCTGTTCACAGGTTATATAGATTAAACAAAGATGCTTCAAAAATCATTGGAATAGTTGAGTATAATAATCAAAATTCATTTAGAAATGTTCGTGATTCTTATGATGAGAGAAAAAATGGTTCTATTTATATAAATCATGAAAATATTAATAATGTAAGAAAAGCTATGTATTCATTTGCTAATGGTGATGCTGAAAAAGCATATAGTTTTTTCCATGACAATGCTGTTTTTGTAGACATAAATGAGTCAAAAAACATGAGTAAGGATGAAACAATAGCTAGAGATACTAAAATATTTTCTAATTGGACACTTACCGGACTTGATGAGTCTGGTTATCCTGATTACTTAGAATATGATTGGAGAAATAGTAAAGTTGTTCAATCATGGTGGAATTTTAGAATGACTAGAAATTCAGATGGCAAAAAAGTTGTTTTACCAGTTTTCTTTTTAGATGATTTTGACGATGATGGTAAAATAGTTAAAAGAAATGCTTATTGGAACGGTCAATTACTGAAATAAATATTTAAATCGATTAAGTGAAAAAACCTCATATTTTATGAGGTTTTTTTTTAGAATCAAACAAAAGTTATCATGTCTTTTTCAAGATGAGGAAGTTCATTAAATGACATTAGATTGAATGTTTCTTTTGAATATAAAAAAGTAGTAAAAGAAGTGTTTCTAATAGAAAAATTCAAATCTGCAATTTTCAATTCATCATTTATGTTTAATGATTCAGCTGTTATAGAGCTAATTGTTCCACCTGATGAAAAGACTCCTATTTTCTGATTACTGTTTGTATTTTTTAAAATAATAGTTAAACCTTTTTTAACATTGTTCCTAAAGTCTTTCCATGGAATAACTCCATTAACAAATATTTTATCTTTTGCCCATAAATTCAAAAAATATTTAAATCCTAACATTAAGTTTACTTTTTTCTTTTCAGGGTTTAGTTCTATTTCTTTCCATAATTTTTTTATTAACGGATCAGAAATAATCATTTTTGGCATTTCAATTTTCATTGCCTCAGTTGCTTGATGCTCGTTTAGTTCTTTTAAGATAATTGGATTAGGAATTTCTAATTTATTTTTTTTAAAAACCTCTGAAACTATCTCATAAGTATGTAGCTGTCTATGAAGTGAGCCCACATATATTTTATCAAAAAGATATTTTTTCTTTACTAAATATTTTCCGAGCTCTAGTGCCTGTAATTCTCCTTTTTTTGATAGAACATCATAATTATCAGCCCCAAGAGATGCCTGTGCGTGTCTAAAAAAAAGTATTTTACTCATTTTAAAAAAGATTTTCAATTCTATTTTTTTGAATTGACTGCCACCCAATAGTACACATTAATTGTGTCATTTTGTTCAAATCCTTGAACTTTTCGTTCGATGTTAACCCTTTGTCATAACGGTAATAAATTTGTTGAACAATGACTGCAATTTTAAATAAACCATAGACATAATAAAAAACTAAATCATTGATTTTTTTTTTACTTCTTTCCTCATATAGGTTAACCAATTCCATTCTTCCCGGATTTCCTGGTTTTGCCGTTGGATAGTTAAGTGTTTGTAATATCATTTGATGGTCAGATTCCATTGTCCAATAGGCAAGAGAAGTGCCCAAATCCATAAGTGGGTCACCTAAAGTACACATTTCCCAATCTAATATCGATTCTATCTTATTCCATGATTCATCTCTAAAAACAACATTATCATACTTATAATCATTATGTATTAAACTGTGACTATAATTTGTTGGCATATTTTTTTTTAACCAATCCATTATTTTTTCAGATTTAGGATTTTCATCTGTTGCAGCATTTAAATATTGTTTACTCCAATTTTTAATTTGTCTCTCCACATAACCATTTGGCTTACCTAAATCACCCAGACCAATTTTGTTAAAATCCAGTTTGTGAAGCTCTACAAATGAATCTAGCCACTTGTTAGCTATTTTTTTATATTCTGTTGCAGATATGTTTCTTTTATTTGCTTCATTTTTAGAAAGTATGACTCCTTCAATTTTTTCCATTATGTAAAATGGAGCACCAATTATAGATTTATCATCTGAATAAATGAATGCTTTTGGAGCTTTTGAAAACCCTTTGTTTAAACCTTTAAGCACTTTAAATTCACGACCCATATCGTGTCCGTACTTAATTGCCCCTTTTGGTGGGCAACGTAATACTAACTCTTTATTTTCTATTTGAATCAGGTATGTTAAGTTTGAAAAGCCATTAGAAAACTGTTCGATGTAGAGTTTACTTTTTCTATTAGAAATAAAATCTTTTTTAACTAAAAAATCCTTTAAAGTTACTTTGTTCAATTCCTCACCACTTCTAACTTTTTGAATCATTTAGTTAGTTGTTCTTTAACCAAATTTCTACCCAACTGATACATATGAACTTCATCTGGACCATCAGCTAATCTAATTGCCCTAGCATAGACATAAAATGAAGCTAGTGGTGTGTCTTGGGATACTCCCATACCACCAAAAGCTTGTATTGCTCTATCTACAACGTTACATGCCATTTGAGGAATTGCTATTTTTATCATTGCAATAAGGTTTGCACCGACTTTCGCTCCAAATCTGTCAATTTTATCGGCAGCTGCGAGGGTTAAAAGCCTGCCTTGTTCAATTTCACATGCAGATTTGGCAATATCTTGTCTTATGCTACTGTAATCTTTAAGTTTTTTTCCAAAAGTTTCTCTTTCGTTAACTCTTTTGCACATCAAATTCAAAGATCGTTGAGCAGCACCAATTAATCTCATACAATGATGTATTCTTCCTGGTCCTAACCTTCCTTGAGCTATTTCAAAACCTCTTCCTTCACCAAGAATCATGTTTTCTTTTGGTACTCTTACATTTTTTAATTCAATTTCTGCATGTCCCTCTGGTGAATCTAAATAACCAAATACGCTTAATGGCCTAACAATGGTGATTCCTGGCGAGTCGGCTGGAACTAAAATCATGCTCTGTTGAACATGACGAGATGCAGTTGGATCAGTTTTACCCATAAGTACATAAATTTTAGTACTTGGGTTCATTCCTCCGGATGACCACCATTTACGACCATTTATAACATATTCATCATTTTCTTTTACAATAGAAGTCTTAATATTGGTGGCGTCGGACGAAGCAACTTCTGGCTCTGTCATCAAAAATGCTGATCTAATTTCTCCATTCATAAGAGGTTTTAACCATTTATTTTTTTGTTCATCAGTCCCATATTTCGCAAGTACCTCCATGTTTCCTGTGTCTGGAGCAGAACAATTAAATATTTCTGATGAAAAAGAACATCTACCCATTAATTCAGCTAATGGAGCATATTCAAGATTTGTCAAGCCTGGACTTAATTCACCATATCCTCTGGGAAGAAATAAATTCCATAACCCTTCTTTTTTAGCTAGATTTTTTAATTCTTCTAATTTTGGGGAATGTTTCCATGGGTTATCGAGCCTATATTCAAGAATTTCTTTTTCATTGTTAAAAATATGTTTTTGCATGAAGTCATTTAACTTATTTTGAAGTTCTAATGATTGTTTGCTGTATTCAAAATTCATAATTTAATTTTAGTAATTATTTTACATATTATCAATCAATGGAGCATGTAATAACCCCCCATCATTAACGATTGAAGAGCCAGTCATATAAGAACTTGCATCAGATGCTAAAAAAACAGCTAGACCAGCCATTTCATCTGGTGTCGAAACTCTTCCTAATGGAACATTTTTTAAAAAACTCTTGTAAGAATTTTCATGCTCTAGAAGACCTGCACTGAGTTTAGTTTTAACATATCCTGGACAAATCATGTTAACTCTGATATTATCTTTTCCCCATTCAATAGCTTGATTTTTTCCAAGCATTATTAGAGATGCTTTACTTATGTTGTAAGCTGTCATCATTTTAGAGGGATGTATTCCTTCAATTGAACTAATGTGAATGATGCTTCCACCACCATATTTTTTCATTATTGGATATACTAAATTACTCAATGAAATGGCAGAATTTAAATTAATATCCATTGTTTTTTGGTACAGATTCAATGGCATTTTATCAACTGGTCCAAAATAAGGATTAGTACCCGCATTATTAATAAGAATATCAATACGACCAAATTTGTCCATAACTTTTCTTATTAATTCTTTTTGATGATCTTCTTTAGCTACGTGACATTCAATTCCAATAGCTGAAAGTCCCTCAGAATTAAACTTAGAAGCCACTTTATCAACAGCTTCTTGTTTTCGACTACTTATGACAACATTTGCACCAAATTCTGCAAGTCCTCTCGCAATAGATTCACCAATTCCTTTTGACGCTCCCGTTATTACAGCTACTTTATTATTTAAATTGAATTTTTCTTTAATCATGATAGGTTGAGTATATTAGCTTTGACTAAAATACCATTTTTAATATAATTATTAGGGTGTGAAATCTATCTTGTCTAGTTATAAAGAGTTCCTGTATTCAAAAAATAAATTAAAATTTGGATCTTACAAAGAGTTACATAGTTGGAGCGTTAATGAACCTTCTGTTTTTTGGGATTCTATTGTTAGCTTTTTTAAAATTGACTTTGACAAATATTCAAACCATATTTATAAACCAAACAAAAACTTTATCAAAACACAATGGTTCAATGGTTCAAAAATCAGCTATTCAAAAAATGTTTTTAAAAATGATAGTCTCAAAACTCCAGCTATTAAGTATCAAGACGAGACTGGAGAATATTCCGAAATTTCATGGAATTCTTTGAAAATTAAGACATTAGAATTTCAAGAAATTTTAATTAAAAAAAATATAAGTGTAGGTGATAGGGTAGTGGGTTATTGTTCCAACTCTCCTGATGTGATAGCAGCATTTTTAGCAGTTAATTCATTAGGAGCAATATGGTCATCATGTTCTCCAGATTTCGGATATGATTCTGTTTTGGATCGTTTTAATCAAATTCAACCTAAATTTTTATTTTATCACTCAACTTATAAATATAATGGTAAGAAATTTTCCTTGAATTCAAAGATTTTAAGTTTAAAAAAATCAATAAAATCCATTTCTTCTGTTCTAGATTTAAATTCTAAATCAAAATTTGAAGTTGAATACAGAAAAGTTGATTTAAATTTTACTCCTGTGGATTTTGATCATCCAATTTGGATTTTATTTTCTTCTGGAACAACAGGAAAACCTAAAGCAATTACTCACAGAACTGGAGGAATGATTTTAGAACATTATAAAGCTTTGTCAATTCATCAAAATGTTTCTAACAGAGATACTTATTTCTGGTTTTCAACAACAGGTTGGATGATGTGGAATTACTCTTTAAGTTGTCTTTTGATTGGTTCGTCTTTATGTATTTACAATGGGTCTCCTATTTATCCTGATAATGGTGTGCTTTGGAGATTAGCTAAAAGAGCGAAAATTAATCACTTTGGACATGGAGCTGTTTTTTTTAAAAATTTTTTATCAAAATTACCAGATCATATTAATTTTTCGGATTATTCATTTTTGAAAACTATTGGTTCTACAGGCTCACCATTATTTAAAGAAACAAATATTGGTCTAAGTAAAATTTTTCCAAATACTCATATTATATCTTTAAGTGGTGGAACAGATGTTTGTACTGCTTTTATCGGGGGGAATATTAATTCAAAAGTCTTTCCTGGTGAAATACAATGTAAAATGTTGGGAGCTGCAGTTGAGGTATGGGATAATGATGGTAAAAAGGTAAAAAGAAAGATGGGTGAACTGGTTCTAACTAAACCTTTTATTTCGATGCCAATTTTTTTATGGAACGATAAAGGTGATATTAGATACATGGACAGTTATTATTCTAAGTTCAAAAATATTTGGAACCATGGAGATTGGGTAACTGAAACTAATAATGGAGGGTTTATTGTTCATGGACGATCCGACTCTACTTTAAATAGATCTGGTGTTAGGATTGGAAGTTCCGAAATTTACAGTGTATTAAATAATTTAATGGATATTGATGACGCGTTAATAATTCATATTAATAAAAATAATAGTGATAAATTAATTCTTTTTATTAAATCTTCTTCACCTATTAATAGTGAACAACTAAAAGTTTTGATTCGATCAAAATGTTCACCAAGACATGTCCCTGATTTATTTTTTAAAGTACCCGATATCCCTTACACACTAAGCGGAAAAAAAGTTGAAATACCAATAAAAAAAATATTAATGGGTAAAAATCCTGAAAATGTAGTTAGTAAAGATTCATTAAGAAATCCACA
>Ga0209425_10002285_pt1 | contig 21483 bp, 19 predicted proteins | sample COG_05_FD_184749 | JGI IMG/M metagenome (GOLD analysis project Ga0209425, IMG submission 184749) | Pelagic Microbial community sample from North Sea - COGITO 998_met_05 (SPAdes) (version 2) | ecosystem: Environmental > Aquatic > Marine > Neritic zone/Coastal water | place: Helgoland, sampling...
CCACTGAGTATTTCAGAAAAACTGAACAAAATGACCCTTCAAAACTGTGTAAATTAGAGGAAGATTCCGCCCACCCAAAAATGAAAGGTTCGAACCCGCAAGTTACGAGTTTCACCCGCTTCGGTATTTATTCCCATTCAATGGTACCCGGGGGTTTGTGGGTGATGTCGTATACCACACGATTGACTGCCCCCTTGACCGTATTCGTAATGCGAGTACTGATCGTCTGGAGAATCTTGTGTGGAATTTCAGAATAACGAGCCGACATTCCGTCCATGGATTGTACTGCACGGACGACAATGGTTTCACCATAAGCGCGAACGTCGCCGTGAACGCCGACACTGCGAACGGGTAGAAGCGCAGCAAAATACTGCCAAGGCAGGTCCATTTCACCGCGCTCAGCGGCAGCCTCAAATTCCTCTTCGACAATGGCACAAGCTTCACGGACAACCGCAACTCGCTCTGGAGTCAATTCTCCGAGCGTACGTACAGCCAAGCCGGGGCCAGGGAAGGGTTGGCGTTCTGCGACATTGATCTCAAGGGCACGTGCAAGTTCACGAACTTCATCTTTGTAGAGTTCACGAAGAGGTTCAACGACTTCCAGTGTCATATCTTCTGGTAGGCCACCGACGTTATGGTGCGATTTGATGGTATCACGCACACCACCACCGGATTCAATCCAATCCGGAGCAATCGTTCCTTGGACAAGGTATTTCGCACCGCATTTTTCTTGCTCGTCTTCAAAAATACGAATGAATAATTCCCCGATGACTTTCCTCTTTTGCTCAGGTTCAGTGACGCCTTTGAGGGCCTCAAAATATCGGTCAGCGGCTTTGACTGTCACGAGATTGATGCCTTGTTCCTCAAGAAGACGCTCAATTTGTTCGGTTTCATTTTTCCTCATGAAACCCGTATCAACATAAACGCAGTGAAGTAAATCTCCAACGGCTTTGCTGGCGATCACGGCAGCGACAGTGGAGTCAACGCCGCCGGAACAAGCGATGATAGCAATATCATCAATCGTTGTTTTGAGGGATTCAATGCTCTCAGCGATGAATTCCTCAGCATCGAACAACTCAAGCACCGCCGTTGATTTCCCGGTCTTGGCGCTTGACTCGCTCTATTTGGTCCAACTTGTTTTGTTCAAGAGCCGCAGCATACTTTGGAATGAACATACCAAGCATTTGCACTGCGAGGTAGCCAGCATTGTCACCACGGTCAACACCAACGGTTGCAGCAGGAACGCCTGGAGGCAATTGGACAATGGACAAAAGTGAATCAAAGGGAACACGACCACCGCATGGGACACCGATAACGGGTTTTGTGGTCAACGCTGCCACCGCTCCGGGAAGTGCTGCAGCGAGGCCGGCCATAGCGATGAAAATATGACAGCCATCGTCGAGGGCATCGCCAATGATTTGTTCAACAAAGCGCGGTGAACGGTGAGCAGAGGCCACCCTTAGTTGGTATGACACATCAAATTGGTCAAGTATTTTCGTACATTTTTCGGCAATCGGCAGGTCCGATGAGGACCCAAGAAGAATTGTGACTTCCATATCCATCGGCCAGCGCGGATGGTTCTTTTAGATGACTCCCTGATTTGACGGAGAAAAAGAGCCTACTCCTCGCCAAATTGAGCGGTTCCTAAGCCACTCATCTCTGCAAAGTTCAGTCCTGTCGCAGCCTTCTTGGGCTGGTTCTCAGTTGAACAGAGCACTTCGTAACAGAGCGATGTAACATCACCATCCTTCGCACCGAAAAGGACGGCGACCTGCCCATCAGCAAGGTAGGTCCATGCCATCAAACCGGTCTTCCAACGAGCGGAGAGGATTCGCCACGACGACAGGTGGGCTTCGGGCACGTGCGTTGCCACGGGCCATGCTAATTTCCAACCATCAGCATTGCATCCGGACAAGGCATCGAGTGAAACATACATCATTGGAACGCAGCCAATCACAAGACCGTAGGAAAGCCACCACCACTGTTCAAGGTCGAAGAACCAGACTCCAACAACAGAGAGCGTTGCGAGACTTAGGACGCCGATGGTCAACTGCACCTTTCGGTCTCGAAAAGCCCCGACACGTTGTGTGATGCCGGAGATATAGGCCAACAGAAGGAGGGCAAGTGATGTTGCCGCAACGGCGAAGCGGTAGACTTCATAGCGATGAAATGCCAAGAGCATGCACATAAAACCAACAGGCATCAAGGCCCACGCAAAGAGAAAAAGCGTGATTGAAAAATCGCTTTCGGGCGGGTAACTCACCCATCCGTCCTGAGTCGTCACCTCACTGCTCACGCATCTGCGTGAGGCGATTTCCCAATAGTCATTGCCCCTTTTACTCCGAATCCTCAAAGGGATGGCGCAAGCAAAGGTTTCGAGCAGCATAGACCTCGTCAACACGGCGAACGGGTGTCGTCACAGGTGCTGCATGGAGGGTTTCTGCATCTGTTTGAAGAACCTCTACAAATTGCTCAGCAAAGGTGTCAAGGGTGTCTTTGGACTCGGTCTCTGTTGGTTCGATCATCATGCATTCTGGAACCACGAGCGGGAAGTAAACAGTGGGAGCCATGTATCCCTTGTCGAGAAGTCCTTTGGCTACATCCATTGCCGAAATACCCAAAGCATCCTTTGCGGGTTGCATGGAAAGCGTGAATTCGTGTTTCGCAACATCTGTTTCTGCACCGTCCACGAAGAGATGACTCACGCCTTCCTTCTTGGCTTCGCGATGAATAGCATGACGGAGGTAATTTGCATTGAGAACCGCATGCTCCGACATGGTCTTGAGTCCAGAGCCATAGCGACGGTAATATGCCCAACATCGAATCACGGCACCTGCATTACCGTGCCACTGTTGCACCTTGCCAATGCTGTGTTCGGGTTGATGCCAGTGATACCAATAGTCGTCCACTGCAGTGACACTTTCCTGCGCCGTAGGACTTCGGCGCGCTGCCAAAGGACCGGGCAAGAAAGGAGCGAGTTGTGCCTTGACTCCGATGGGTCCCGAACCTGGACCACCTCCCCCGTGAGGTTGGGAGAAGGTCTTGTGAAGATTGAAGTGCACTGCATCAAAGCCCATCAGACCGGGAGATGTGATGCCCAAAATAGCGTTGAAGTTGGCCCCATCATAGTACATCTGGCCACCTGCATCATGGACGATTTGACTTGCTTCTTTGATGTCTGCCTCGAACAGACCGAGGGTGTTGGGATTGGTGATCATCATGGCGGCAGTGGTTTCGTCAGCGACTGCAGCAAGTGCTGCCAAATCCATTCGGCCGTCTGCTAGACTTGGAATTTCAACAATCTCAAAACCGCACATAGCGGCACTTGCGGGATTGGTTCCGTGAGCTGAATCAGGTACAATCACTTTGGTTCGTTGGTCCTCTCCTCGCTGGCGGAAGTATTCCTGTATACAGCGTATAGCAGTAAATTCGCCTTGGGCACCTGCAACAGGTTGGAGCGTTACTTGGTCCATTCCAGCACAAATCTCCAGCATGTGTTGCATCTCGTAGAAAATAGACAACAAACCTTGGAGGTGGTGCTCGGGTTGATGCGGGTGAATATCGGCAATTCCCGGAAGTTGTGCAATGACTTCATTGACGCGTGGATTGTGTTTCATGGTGCATGAGCCAAGCGGGTAGAATCCTGTGTCAATGCCAAAATTACGCTTGGAAAGCCACGTGTAATGACGGACCATCTCTGGCTCTGATAGCCGGGGCCAACGAGCTGAATGTTGGCGTACCAAACCCGAAGGGACGGTTGCTTCATTGACGCAAGTAAGACCGGGGGGCTGGCTATATCCTGTGTCGTTGGCTCCGTTGTGGTTGAACAGATGACTCAAGCACTCACCCCCTGATGCATGGACCACATCGCCAATTGGGCAGAAAGGACCTCGATATCTCGCAGTGTGGTTTGGTCGGTTGCCGTCACCAAGATTTGGTCCTTTAATTCTGGATACCAGGTTGAAAGGTCAAAGCCACCGATAATTCCGTTGTCATCCAAGTAGTTGAGGCAGTCTTTTGCTGAGCCGGGCACACGGATGGCAAATTCGTTGAAATGGTGTGCAGTGTGAACAATCTCAATACCTTTGGTCGTAGAGAGGATTTCTTTCGTACGCTGACAGGCTGCGAGGTTTCGTTGCGCCAAATCTCGTAATCCGTCTGGGCCCAAGAGGGCCATGTGCATGGCACCCATGAGGGCAATGAGTGTCTCGTTAGTGCAAATGTTAGAGGTAGCACGATGGCGACGAATATGCTGTTCTCTGGTCGAAAGGGTGAGGCAATAGGCTTCCTTCCCGTCAACATCGATGGAACGACCGACAATACGGCCGGGCATTAAGCGCAAGTAAGGTTTCGTGCATGCAAAAATGCCGTAAAGTGGCCCTCCGCCGGTAACGGGGCTTCCCAAGGGTTGACCTTCTCCCACGACGATGTCTGCTCCGTAATGGCCTGGAGCCTCAACGATGCCTAACGAAACGGGTTGTACACCAACGATGAGAGCAGTATTGGCCCCTATGATGTCTTTGACCGTGATGAGACCTTCGTCAAGGATACCAAGGGGATTTGGTTGTTCAAGATAGATACCACAGGAGCCAGCAGCCTCTTTGAGTCCGCCAAGATCAAGCGTCCCGTCAGCATTATGCTTGAGGGTCTTGATGATGATTTCTGCCCCTTGGCAATAATTTTCCATCACTGACATTTTGTCGGGCGGTATCAATTCTGAGACATAAACGGTGTTGGATTGGGACGCTTTTCGGTTGTGCACTCGAACGGCACAGGTCAAAGCCTCGGCGGCTGCTGTTGAACCATCATAGAGCGAGAGATTCGCAACTGGAAGACCGACCAGTTCAGAAATAAGGGTTTGAAATTCCCACATAGCCTGCAACATTCCTTGACTTACTTCGGGTTGGTAGGGCGTATAGGCTGTCAAAAACTCCCCACGAGTCACCAATTGAAAGACCGCAGCAGGGACATAATTTCGATAGAGTCCTGCGCCGATAAAGGAAGGTCGTGCACCCATGTCGACGTTGGAACCCAGCAAACGGCGAGCATCTGCTATGATCTCTTCTTCAGACTGAGGACCACGCAAGGGCAATTCTTCTTTGAATCGCACATCAGCGGGAATATCAATGAAGAGGTCCTCCATAGTTTGGAGTCCCATGGACTGTAGCATTTCGGCTTCTCTGCCTCTGTTTGGAAGTTGGTCGACCATGACGTTCATCTCCTCGGGTGGGTGTGTGATGAAACCCATGCGCGCACCGCTCATAATGCATTGCTTTGCATCAGCAGCAAGAAGGGAACAGCCTATGGCGTTCAACCGCTTCGCAGGACCATGGTGCGAGTGGTCATGGTGGTAACCAATCCGTGTGCTCCGGACCCGAGGGTTCTACGCCATGCTGAGTGGATGCAGGAGGCGGGATATCGAGTCACCGTACACGCCTTTGACAGAAACCAGACACATCCAACCTCTGAAAATCACAAAGGTGTACGAATCATGCGTTACCACTTGGGTGATACGCCATTTGGAGGTACGCTCGACACCTATCGGGGCATTCGGCGCTTTCAGCGCATGGTGATTCGAACACTGACCCACGACCCTCCCGGCCTGGTTTACTGTCATGACGCAGATACACTGAGGGTTGGCACTGCTCTGAAACAATCTCTCAATGTGCCTTTTGTGTTTGACATGCACGATCTCCAGCACACTTGGGTTCGTTATCCTGCGCCTCAATCCAACCTTCGCTCATTCGTTAGCGGACGAATGAAACAACGAATGGTCAAGCGGGCAAAGCACGCTACGGCCATCATCACATCGAGCACGCAGGTCAAGCAGGAGGGGCATCGGGGATTTCTCCAATGGTTGAGACACCATGGCCTTGATGGAAGTGTCGTCGAAAATCGACCCGTCCCTCCATTTCCTTCGACCAAAACCAAGCCAGAAAAGGAATGGACTGTGGGGTATGTAGGCCGTGTACGCGACATCAAAGCATTTGAATTACTGCTCGCCGCTGTCAAAGAGATTCCTCCGCATGAGCGGCCACGCTTGCGCATTGCGGGTGATGGTGTAGCGGCTGCAAAAGTTCGCCGAATGATGATGGACGAAGTCGAAGCCGGAGTGTTGGAAGCGGAAATTACCTCCTCGTTCGACCAGAGTGAATTGTCTGACCTTTTGTCTGAAATTGACGTGATGTTTGCCATGTATGCACCCCTTCGGGGGAACATATTACAGGGAGCCTTACCTGTCAAAATGTTTGATGCTGCTGCCTACGGTATTCCATCGGTGGTCAACGACGGTTGCTTGATGAGTGACCTTGTAAGCGAGGAAAAACTCGGTGAATCAGCACCTTGGGGTGATGCTGAACGTGTGGCTCAAGCATTGCTCGATGCCAAAGACAGGTGCGTAGAATTGCATGCCAATGGGGAGCGAGAGCAGCAACGATGGCTCAAGGCCATGGAGCAAGTCTTTGAATTGCTTCAATAAAACGGCGGACGGACAACTTCTGCTCTGACCGATTTACGAGGACTCGCCACGATGAGAACCTCGTCGCCTTCGTTGACACCGGACATGTAGCCGATACCGATGCCAACATTCCCGAGACTGGGGGCCGGCGCTCCTGATGTGAGCCGTCCGATTGTTTGGCCGTCAAGGGATTGGACTTCCTTTCCAGGACGAGGGAGAGGTCCTTTCTCGATGTAACGAATACCCCACCAACGCGCATCAGATTCATCATGACTCACAACTCGATGCCGCCCAACGAACTCGTGGTCAAGGTCCAATCCAAAGGGAACATTGGTTTCCCACGAGTCCCTCGAGAGGAATCCATCATGTCCTTCTTCATCCAAAGGAGGTGAGCAAAAGTCGACGCCTGAGAGCAGGAAACCCTTCTCGAGACGCAGGGTATCCCGTGCACCGAGCCCAATTGGTACTGCTCCAGCCCCAATGAGGCTGCGCCAAAGCAATGCAGCATCTTCGTTGGGAATGAAAATCTCGTATCCAGCCTCACCGGTATATCCCGTTCCTTGAATCCATCCACTGATTCCAAGCGGGTTATCTGACAGCCTTCGCCACTTGAATCGAGCTACATGTTGACCTTCACCCACAGCCCGGTCGAGGATGGCTTTCGCATCTGGACCTTGAAGAGCGAGAATTGACGTCGCATCTGAAAGATCTTCCAAAACGACGGACCCGTCTGCGGGGAGATGACTGGTAAACCAATCCCACATGACACCGATCATCGATGCGTTGGGGACTCCGAGAATTTCAGTTTCGCTCACCACTGCAAAAATCATGTCGTCGATGAGATATCCATCCTCGTCAAGGAAATGTGTATAGGCACAACGTGAGGGGGCTATGGAACTCACCCGTTGCGTGGCAAGGCTTTGTAGCCACTCTCTGACCTTTGGCCCATGAAAGCGGAACGAACCCATGTGAGAGACGTCAAACAGACCTGCCGTAGCCCGAGTAGCAAGGTGCTCTTCTTTGATGTTTGAATACCAAATGGGCAATTCAAAGCCATGAAAATCAACCATGTTGGCATCCAGTTGGAGGTGTTCCTCAAAGAGGGCGGTGCGTACGGGTGCTGTGTCGCTCATGCCTTCACCATGCCCATTCGCCCCATAAACATCGGTTCTTTGAACTATCAATTTGTAGCAGGTATGCCCCGAATAATTTCTTCTCCATGGTGGAGGATCCGTGCCAAGAGTTTGTCGATTGATTCCCGAGTCACATTCTCGTTCGAGAGCACGGGGCGGAGGATGACATCTTCGCCGATGTTGCTTCGGCTGATCATGAAACGTCCCTCATCAAGCAACCGTTTCCTGAGTTCAATATTCAATTGGTTTGAATCAAGGGGAGAATCCTGATGTTTGTAGCGGAAACAGACATTGGTCCACATCCTTGAAGACATCATTTCCAAGTTGGGGTGCGCTTCAACCCCTGCCTCGAGGTAAGCAGCATTGTCCATGTGCAACTCAACGAGGTCTGCCCAACCTGAGTCACCACGTACACGCCACTAATCCACAATTTTAGTGCGTCATTGCGACGCCCGCATTGAAGAGAGTAACGGCCCAGATCATCACTTTCAGCATCTTGATGGAAGAGATAGTGAGCAACGGTCACGTGGTTGCAAAGAGAGCGAAGTACGGCAGGTCGTTTGACGAGAAAGGTGCTGCAAATCAATGGAATCCCCATCATCTTATGTGCGTCCCAGCAAATGCTGTCTGCTTTCTCAATGCCATCCATCAATTGCCGATGGGTGGTAGAAAACATGCACGTACCACCCCATGCAGCATCCACATGGAGCCAAAGCCCTTCTTGATGCGCAATGTCTGCAAGGGAATCAATAGGGTCAAATGCGCCCCGAACCGTCGTTCCGGCCGTTGCAATGATGCAAAAAGGTTGGAGGCCCTCTTGCCTAGCAAATCGAATTTCTTCAAGCAAACTTTCGGGAACCATACGGCCGTCTTCGTCGCAACGGACCTTGATGACATTTTGATGGCCAATGCCAATGACATTTGCGGACATGAGCACGGAGTAATGCGACTCTTCCGAAACAAAGGCCACCATTTTTGTACCGTCGAAACCAAGTTTCGTCGAACCAGGGGCGGCGTGTTCTCGCGCACAGAGCATGCCGAGCATGTTTCCGTTTGACCCTCCTGTGGTCATGGTTCCAAAACCGTCCGAAAACCCAACCATTTCGCACATGCGCTCGATCAGGGCTTGTTCAATGAGTGTACCCATAGGTGAAAGTTCAAAGGTGTACATCGAATTATTGGTGGCTGTCGCAATGATTTCACCTGCCAAAGCAGGTAGAGAAAGGCCACCCCAAAGTGGATTCATAAATTCGGGCTTGTGTGTTTTGACACTTTGCTGAATGTATGTATCAAGGTCGTCCAGAACACCGTTGAGCCCGAAGCCTTCGAGTGGGAGGTGGACGTCAAGTGTTCTACGAAGAGATTTCATAGGAAGAGAAGGCTTTACCTTTCCGGAGTCATCCTTGAGTGCGATATAGTCGACGAGCCGCTGAGCAACTTCTTCAATGAAGGTGTCAGTATCCATAAGGCTCAGCCTACCCTCACCGCGCTCCCCTTATGAGCATGTGTGTCTTTACAGACGAGTGTGTTCATCTGTCCTGCTAAAATGGATTCTTGAGGGATGGTTCAACCTCAAAATGACTGTTTTTTGTCTGAGAAAAGCAAAGATTATGCAGAGTGTTTGGTTACAAACTCATCCTGCATGAAGCGAACCAGTAACCCCAACTGGAGATGTTTATGAATGATAAATGAAGAGAAATCTGTAGTATTCGACCGTGTTATGATCTTGCGCGGAAACCTCTTCCTGCCCATTGGACTCATGTTCGTTCAAGTAGTCTATTTGATGCAAAAACGGTGGAGAATCCCTCATTTAACAATGCATATTGCATAACTCTTGAGCAAGTTTGAATAACTTAGGCCCTTACCATCAGCCATGCTTGGAACAGTAGGTGGCCGATGGATGGACCGATTGCATCAACAAGTCGCCAAAGAATTACGCTCAAATGGATGGTCACAAATGGACATTGCAAAAGCCACGGGGTCCACTCAGAGCACTGTATCGCGTCAAATCATGAAGCCTGTACAAATGTTAGGTGCCTCGGCTGATGAAGCCATGATCGATGGATGGGCACAGGAACTAGCACAATCTCTCGCCCAACTTGGACCTGAATCAAATGTGGTCCGTCAACGACTCATTGTTGAACTTCAATTTGGGGCCAGTCAGACGCTGCGGTTCGACAAAACGCTGACAGGTTTAAACCTCGACGAAGATCAAACAGCACGCGCCCTTTTGAGGCGACTTGAATGGGCAACAGGAAGATTAGACCTAAGTCGAATTGCAAATTATATGCCCGCTGTTGGGATGAATATAGCTACTTGCAATAATGGAGCCACATCCAGTCAGGATGTTGCAGCATACCCCGGACGAATGACATTGGTTGACAAGACATTACGCCGCCATGAAACACCCGAATACGGCGCTTCTAACCATCTTGCGAAGGTGCTGTTGCAAGCACGAACCGTTGACGAAGAGAAAACTGCAATTTTGAACATCCGACCCCCAACACTCGACGGCATGGTTGACCAAGGTGATATCAATTACATTTCAGATGAACTCGATTACAAACTCGCATTCGCTCCCAAAGGTGAGCTTGAAACTACGTCAGGCCGAATCGACATCATTCTTGACGAAGGGGCCTTCGGTTGGGAGCCATCGTTGTACATTCTTGCACCCAATGCCATGGACTTGATTGACCGCACACATGCAATCATCGATGCGATGAATATGGAGTGATGGTAATGCGTGGGATTTTTTTGGTGCTGATCATGTTATTGACCCCTTTGAGCGGATGCCTTGAAACGCTCGAGGTAGCAACAGACCCAACTGAATGCCTCCCTGTTGAACCGGGACGTGTTGAAGATGGTACATTGCGAATATTGACCTACGATATCGCAGCTTTTTCAGAAGAGATGTTTGCAGGCTTCACGAACCAAACGGGTTACGGTATCGAAGTGGTTCGAACCGATGATGCAGGCGGAATTCTTGAGACGATGTTGCAGACTCAACAGGCGCCACAAGCTGATTTGGCAGTGGGCTTAGACAATACATACTTGCAGACAGCCATTGATTTTTGTCTGCTTCAAGCACACACCGAGAACACATCGGCAGTTGATTCTTCAGCACTTGCACCTTATGATGGGCCAATGGCTGCACCCTTTGACCGAGGCAATGTGTGCCTCAATTATGACGAAAGCATTGTTGATGGCACCAATCTCACTGCACCTACCAGCCTCTGGAACCTCACCGAAGAAGCATGGAAAGGAAAAACAGCCTTCCCATCTCCACTCACATCTTCACCAGGAAGAGCATTCATGGTCGCCACCATCGATTACTTTGAGAACGATGAGGACAACACTACGGATGCTTTTGACTGGTGGAAAGCAATGGCCGAAAACGATGCCACCGTCACAACGGGTTGGACCGAGGCTTACGAAATCCACTACTCTGGCGGTTACGGTGAATGGGTTGAAGGACATCTTGGTGATGCGGCACTCACGGTATCATACTGCCATTCTCCGGGGGTTGAGGCCTACTACAGTGGCAATTGGACCAAATCGACCTCTCTCACCCTTCCGCGGTCAACCTTCCATCAAATCGAGTATGCTGGTATTGTCAACGGAGCCACAGAGACTGAGGCAGCCAATGCTTTCATAGCATATCTTCTCACTGAGGAAATCAATCGCAACATGCCCCAAAATAACCTGATGCAATCGGTATTGGCCAATGCAACATGGCCGGAATCCGATGGATACCGCCACCATACGGATGAACCAACCCTCAATGCAGAGATCACGATTGAACGAATTGGGGCAGAAATGGAAACTTGGCTCCTCAATTGGGCTGAAACGACTGTTTGAGGAGTGGTTGAGTGAACGATAACGAACGGTTTCGCCTTGTCGGCGTCCCCGTGACTCACTGGATGGCGGTGGTGGCCGTGATCACCCTTGGGCTCGCACCCCTCACGTTGTCCCTCCTACGTTTGTGGACAGTGACTGGCATCACGCCATTGGGTGCCTTGTTGAAGGTACACCAGCATCCAGGGGCGATGGAAGCACTCCAATTTTCATTCCTTGAAGCAACAGCATCCATGTTGCTAACCGTCATCATCGGCTTACCTCTTGCCTGGGCATTTGGACGCTACCAATGGAGGCATCTTCGTCTCAAACGGGCTCTTCTTTTTTTGCCATTTGTGACTCCTCCCGTCGTAGCAGCAGTCGGATTCTTAGCTCTGTTTTCTCCGGGCGGCTTGGTGTACGGAATGGGTTTCGACCTACGCGGTGAAACAGGAATCTTCGGTTGGCTTTCTTTGGTCACAGGATGGTCCAATCCTGGCCATTTTGTTGCTCTGGTCTTGGCGCATGTTTGGTTCAATCTCTCCCTTATTATCCGCTTCGTGGAGCCTGTTATTGCCCAAATAGACCCAACGTGGGAAGAGCAACTCAACCTCCTGCCTGCGGGTCAATCCCGCCGAGGGCGAATCAAACACCTTTGGCTACCCTTGCTAGGCCCTGCTACATTGGTTGCCGCCACTTACACGTTTTTCTTTAGTTTCACTTCATTTGCTATGGTAAAATGGTTGGCGCCTTCTTCCAATACGCTTGAATCCTTGCTGGGGGAAATGGGAGGTACTGCAGGTATCGCAGGATATCGTGTGGAAACAAGTCTTGCTGTACTGGGAATCGCCACACTCCAGATGTTGCTGATGCTGGTGATGTTGATGCTAGCTGGTCGATTTGAGCGGCGGCATAGCCAAGTATTGTCAATGCATCAAGAAGTTATGAATCGAGAGAGGCACGGCCCACCGTCCAAAACATGGGCATGCTTTGTTAACGGCACCATCGTGCTCTTATTGGCTCCATTACTTTCCGTTGTCATCGCCTCATTTCGGGTTCGCACCGCAAATGCATCAGGTGCCGCCTATCAGTGGACCTTGGAGGGTTGGCGACGTGCATGGACCGGTGATTTTTCTACCGTCCCTGTGGTTGATGCTTTGACCAATTCCCTGACCTACGCCATCATGACACTTTTTGTCGCTCTTCCGCTAGGGTACGCCGTGGCCTCCTGTTTGGTGACCCTGCGAATCCAAGGCCACCGAAGAGTGGCGGGCCTCTTGGATTCCTTGTGCATGCTCCCTTTGTCGATGTCAGCGGTCATGGTCGGCCTTGGAATGGTGGTTGGAATCCTGCGCTGGTTCCCTCAAATGTTCTCATTCCCTTACCTCCCAGTGGCACCCCACATCATGTTGGTACTGCCCTTTGTGATCCGTTTGATGGTGCCAGCAATCGAGCGTATTGACCCAATGTATGCAGAGCAAGCATCGCTCTTACCCATGACCAAAATGGCGTTCTGGTGGCACTCGAGAGGGTCATTTTTGCTCGTACCTGCCACCATGGCTGCCTCGCTCTGCCTGGCTTTTTCATTGGGTGAATTTGGTGCCACCTTCCTCGTTGTCCGTGTTGGGTCGTGGGACTCACTTTCCATTCTTGTTGACCAAGTTGCGTCAAGACCAAAATTTGACCCCTATGTATTCCCAACTGCTATGGCTCTCGCCACGATTTTGATGGTGGTGACCTTACTGGTTCTATCGCTCAACGAGCAGGTGCGTTCTTGGAGGTCAAGACATGACGTTTGATATAACAAAGGCGGCCGTTCAACTCGGTGATTGGACGGTCTTTGAAGATCTAAACCTCACCGTTGAATCGGGAGAAATCGTATCCATTCTCGGGCCGAGCGGGTGTGGGAAAACCACACTCTTGAGGGCGTGTTGTGGACTTGAAAACCTCACAGAAGGTCAACGGCATCTTGATGGGACTTCTCTTCAGAATGCTACGGTCGTTCCTTCGATTACAATGTTGTTTCAACAACCTGTTTTGTATCCACACCTGAATGTATCACAAAATATTGCATTGGGCGCTTCAAAAGAAATAGGCAAGACCGCTATCAGTCAACGAGTTGACGAGGTGCTAAACGCAGTTGGCCTGCCCGATTTCCATCGCAGGGGCATAGCAGGTTTATCGGGAGGTGAGGCGCAACGTGTGGCCTTTGCCCGTGCATTGATGCAAGAACCAAAGATGATTCTTCTTGACGAACCCTTTGCGTCTGTTGATGTCAAACGCCGATTGGCCTTGGCCAAGATGACACGTGAACATCTCAAAGACCGTGGCATTACAACCCTGCACGTTACTCACGATATGGAAGAAGCAACCTTACTTGCTGACCGAGTGATTCAGTGGCAAGACCTTCTCTCAGGAGAACAGACCATGCCAACTCCTAAGAAGGAAGAGACCGAGCAATAACAGAGAATGGTTATGGTTGTAACTCCCAATGAACTGATACGCTATACACGGGCCATTCAGGCGATTCTTACCGGTTATTCCGGTTATGTGAAGGGAAAGCGGATTGAAACCGACCAACAAATCCGTGAGGAGATCATCAGGGCATCCACGCGATGCCGCCAACACATACAGAACGTCCACGATACCGGTTTAAGGCAATCAAACCTCCCTCTTGCACAGGCATGCAAATCTTGCCTTCACGAAGTTGATGCCCTCATTGAGGACGTTGACAAATCCAGTTCTGGGGCGAGAGGAGCATTCTTCACAAGCCAAAAGAAATTGTCCAATAAAAACCTCAAGACACTGATTCGTCACGATAAGGAAGTCATTGAGATGGTGACCGATGCGGTTCGTTTGTCCAACGATGCTGAACGAGCAACTCAAGAAAAACAAGATAATGCGTCATCTACGGTGATGCGTTGTCAGCAAATGATTTCGAGTTGCCGTGGATTTTACAGTGAACGCCTGGTACATTTGGGTGACATATGAGGTGAAGACATGGCACAGTTTCAATGGAGAACAAACCCCGAAGTCATTGCACGATTGGTGAATGCAGACACCATCAAAACTTGGAAATCAAGTTCTGTGGTCTTGAAGCCCAATGAAGCTTGTGCATCGATCATTGATGGGAAAATCGGTGAGATCGTCAACGACCAAGTCGTGGACAACATTGGTGGAGGATTCTCTCGTTTTCTTGGTGATTTCCTCGGTATTTCTGCAAAGGACCGTCGGATTCTCTTTGTAATGACAGGCCCAGTCGATGTTAGCGTTCCCTTTACCCAAAGTCTCGCAAACGGGGATACTGCCAGTGGAATTGCCCAATTCCGAATCCAAATTCGTCGTAATGATGTCCCTAAACTCCTCAACATCTTCGCCAATCGACCATCCGTCCTCGACAGAATATCACTCTCCGGAATCATCGGTCCAGAGGCCCAACACAAGGTCATCATGCCCATAGTCAGTCAATCTGGAAGTATCCAGGAACTACGAACTGCAGAAAAACAGAATGAATTTGCTATGCGCAGCGAAATGGAACTACGTCCGCTTTTCACCAGTTACGGAATCACGTTGCTCAACGCCATGTTGATCACTCAACCCTCCGACCTTGAGCGAATGAAGGCCTTGCAAACACGACTCAATGCAGCCATGGCAACGGATGAACTGCAAAATGAAGCAAGTCTGGCCCAACTCGCCCATCAAGAAGGAATTACAATCCGACGAATTGAGTGCGAAGCCAACATTGCGAAAGCCCAAGCAAAGGGGGAAGTTGTTGTGGAAGTCGAGAAGGAACTTCACGCTCTGCGCAAACAAGAAGCAGTTTGGGAAGCAGAACTGCAGCGCGATTCAGCCAGAGCAGCCCTTGAACAAAAAACGAGGGAAGACAAAACGGCCTTGGCAATGTCCATGTTTGAACAGGTTCAACAGAAAAAGAAAGAGCGTATGGAAGCCAGTTCAGGTCATAAAGAACGGATGATGAATCTCGCAGCGGAAAACGGAGCACTTACTCCTGAGGTCATGAAAGAATACCTCAAACAAGAAGGGGGTCAAAAAAGCAGTGACCCTTCAGTATGTCCAAACTGCTCAAAACCAATTGACGCGGTTTGGAATGCATGCCCCTATTGCGGGTCATCACTCGGCGCGTGAATGCAATGGAGAGTCGGGCTGCTGAGTCAAGGGCATGGCCAGTTTTTGACCGCTATTTCTCCACGCGCGAGCAATGGCCTCGCTGGAAGTATGCTGTATTTCTCCTCCTATTCTTTTGCATATTTGCCGCATTACCTTACACGCTGAGCAATCACATTGCCGCATGGCGTGGCGTTTCTGTTGCTCATATTGAAATTTGGATTGACCGTAAAATCCCATTCACGTCTTGGACAATCATATTCTACATCGCCTATTACATCTACATCCCAATTGTTGCTTGGATTGGAGCAGCCCAGCATCGCAGAGAAGAAGCATTGGTCTTTTTCCAGCGTTCCATCGCATTGACATGGAGCGTATTTGTGATTTTCATCATGCTGCCTGTTGAAGTGACGCTTCGAGACCAAGTGGTGTTTGAGCCTGGATTTTTTGGTTGGTTCATGACGGACTTACACGCTGCAGACCCACCGTTCAATTCATGGCCATCACTCCATGTGTTTCAGAGCTTGATGATGCTGCTTGTAGTTCGAGCATGGTTCATGAAGGAGAACCATTGGCCGAGAGCCTTGGCTGTTAGCGCTTGGGTAACCACGGCTCTGATTTGGTATTCAACCGTCGCAATCAAACAGCACTATGTATTTGACATCCTAACGGGTTTAGCGGTAACGACCCTTGCTTGGCATTATTGGATACGCTTTTCCATCATCCAAACAGAGCATTGACGGCTTCTGCATTTGTCAAGTAAATGGTGAGACCAACACCAGCCATAATCATCATCCAGGATCCAATCATCTTGATGTGCCCAGTGGCACGGCGAAGGAAATTAATCATCACTTGGCGGCCCATGCCAACCAGCATGGTCACGGCAATCATCAGCACGAGCAGCCCAACCATAAGCCCTGCAATACCAAAGGCGATGGCGGTGGTACCAAGGGTGCTCAAGAACACGACGAAGGGAAGGACGGCAGCAGCAGTACAATCGATGGAAGCGGCGGCATAACCGATGCCGTAGAGGTACATGTTACGTCGGGGCGTGAAGGTTTCATCAGCCTCGGTCGTGCTGTACTTGTCAACCCATTTCTGAACGAATCCCATGACGTGGGAGGTGATACCCAAAAGCATCATTGAACCCAACACGATGAGGAGAATGGCGATGAAAATCGCAATGTAATGGATGATCCCGGATTTCGCAAAGGCTTCCCCCATGAGAAGCGCAACGATGCCGATGATGCCGAAGAAGGTCCACATTCCCAAGCCAGAGAGGACGCCAATGTTGAATGAACTCGGCATTGGAGTTTTGATTTTCTCCTCGGCGATGAGCTCGTCCTCTCGTGCCCCCAAGGAAAGGTAGTAGGAGATGAAGCCTGGAAGCACTGGGAAAGCACAAGGGGAGAAATAGACCAAGATGGAGAGAATGAGGCCAAGAGCAAAGACGGCAGTAAAGGAGGTTTCAGGCTCTTCCCACCCAATCCGAGAACCCATCGTTTCAGTAATATCCTCGGTCAAGGCAGTCGTGAGAACATTGTCAAAGCCCTCCCAGAAGTCTGCTGGAGTGCCCGTTGCCTGAGTTTCAATGATGTAGCCTTCTTCATCAAGGATCATCACAACTGGAATTTGTCCAGTTCCGCCCGTCGTGAACAAACGCACGGGGTCAGTGGTTGAGCCGTCTTCGAGAACTGCGGCCTGCAAGGACCCATGGCCAGTGGGATAAAGTGGCACGGTATATGCACCACTGCTTTCATTCAGATAATCAATTCCTTCGTAGTAATAAGACCCGTAACCAAAAATCTTGAGAGATTTCCCCGAATCATTTGCAAGTTGGTGCCAACCATCCATTTCTGCTTCGATGTAGTCTTGAACGGCATGACAATTGCTGCAGTCATGGGCCATCATGTCAAAAATAATGATACTGCCACGATGTTCATTCAGATTGAACCATCCCGTTTCATTAACCAAGCCTGCCTCAACATCACTTCTGTTCAAGGACTCGAAGATAATGTTGGGTATAGGGGCAGGTTCAGCATCGGATTGAAACAATTCATCCATGCTGTCAAACATTGACAGAGCCGCGAAGGAAATTGTGCCAAACATGACAACGGCGATTGCGAATGCTTGCCAGGTCGTCTTTTCCTTAAATACGCCAAAATCGGCTTGGTCAAGGAGTCCCATACGTAGAACTAAGCGCAGGTCGTAAAAGAAGGTAGTCCTCTAACTCCCAGAAATCACAGCCTCGATTCGGCCTAGAAAATCGTATGGTGGGCTCGGCCGGAATTGAACCGGCGCAAACGAACTCGTCAATTGGAGGCGGGTTGTTCGTTGCTGGTTCAATTCGGCCTAGAAAATCGTATGGTGGGCTCGGCCGGAATTGAACCGGCGATCTTCGCCATGTGAAGGCGACGTCATAACCCCTAGACCACGAGCCCCTAGGTAAATCGCCCACCCACCCTTGAGGTTTAAGCCATCCTGTGTTCATCTGTGGTCGTTGAGATGCACCAGGCCAACCTCGAGCCGTTCGTGGGTTGGATGGACCTCAACCAGCATCACTGGAACGCTCAAGTGAGGCGCGAGTTCTTCCGCCAAAGAGAGTGGTAATTCAATCCGCTGGGACGAGCCATCATAACGCATCCAACCGTCTGTAATATTGAGCGTAGTTTTGAGTTCTGCCAAATCATCGCTTGCGTCAGCGAGTGGTGTTGGAATAGCCCCAAACAGGATGGTGTCATCGTCACTGAGCACTTCATAGGGTCGCAGCGTGGCTTGACCACGACGCTTGAAACGGTTACGAAGTTGTCCCGCATCCTTGTACCTGGCCGTACAGAATTTGAGGTGATAGGGTTGGTCTTTCGCTGCTTCCTTGAGCCGAAGGGCAAGGTCTGCAGAGCCTTCAGCAGCAGCGGTAATTCCCCCACTCAAATTGAATCCTCGAACGTCCATATTTTCTTGATTACCGACCGTAATTTCCAATTCGTTGAGATTAAGGAAGGAGACAGGCACGGTCGCAAGTTCATCGAGCAGGTCAAAGAGTTGGACTTCTTTGTCGGGTTCACAAGGCAATTCAACTCCAACCGTGATGCCGTTTGTTGCACACTCCTCCATGGTTGCTCGGTATTTTTTGGTCGTCCCGTCCAAGAGATGGAAGCGAATTTCATCCAGCCCTGCTTCAGCAAAATCCTTTGCACGGGCTGGGTCAAACGGAATCGAGGTATACACGTGAATGTGATGCTGCGGTCCAAAGGCTGCTTTGAGTTGAACGACCGCTTCAAGCGTCTTTTCCAAATCCAACATCGGATCGCCTCCAGTAATACCTGTACCTGTGGCTTTCATGGCATGGCCCTCTTCAATCACTTCATCCCATGACGTGCAACGGCGCTCATTGGCAAACATGTCTGGTGTTTCCCTACGGTTCTCAGACAGTGGGCAATAATCACAACCCCAGTGACATTTCCCCGTCACGAAGAGTACCAATTTACTGCCTTGTTGACATTGGATGCATCCCTCTGCCTCGCCTTCTTCGGCTGGTAAGACTTCGGTAGCCATCGGTAAACGCAGCATCAGAGACCCTCCTTCTGTTGTTTGGCTTGTTCGAGAAGCCAGCGATGAAAGCGTCGGTCAAGGGTCAACTCGGGATGAAAGGTCAAACCCAATTTACTTCCGTCCAATACCCCAACGACCTCATCACCCAAACGGGCAGCAACGGTACATGAAACCGATGAGCTATCAAAACGAGGCGCGCGAATGAAGACCCCGGGGAATCCAGTTGCTAAGGTGTCTGCCCCCAACGATTGGACTTCAAGCGGTTGATGTTGAAATCGGTCCGGGCCAATGGGGGAGATTCGTTTGTATTCAGCCTGTGGTGTTTGAATCACAACGTCCACTACACCCTCGAAGGATTGCCGTTGACGCCCCCAAGCATTCCGAGCAATCCGCGCTGAAACATAGGGCTGGCGGCTTGCCCCGGGCGATGCGAGAAGAATGGCGCCAGCACATGTCCCCAGAACGGGTTTGTTGGGGTGTTGATCCATCCAGTCAAACAAAGCACTGAGCATTGATTCATAGCGGCTGGCGATGCGCATGGTGGTTGACTCTCCGCCCGGTAAAATCATTGCATCGAGGTCTGGACTCACATGGTCGGATCGGCGGCAGTCCACCGTTTCGACTTCATATCCCAATTCTGCTGCCGCGCCTCGCAACGCTTCAGCATGCTCATGACGAGCACCTTGGAGCATGGCAATACCCACACGGAGCATGGTTACCGCTCTCGGCCCTTCCCTATGAGGTCAGCGCATTACGCGACCTCTTTTGGAGGGTGTAGAAGGGTGTGTTTCAAAGACCGTCATGCGAAGGGAGTTGTATGGCCTACAGCGGCGATTGCTTTCTCGTCCCCGGACCCGTGCGCATGAACGATGCTTGTCTCCAAGCAATGGCAACGCCGGTCATGACCGCCCGTGGCCCCGAATTCAGAAAGGTCATGGCAGGACTTAATTCAGGGCTCCGCTACGCCTTCAATCTCTCACCGTCCTCACCTGAAATGAAGACTCAGTCATGGACTGGAGAAGACGGTTACAAAGTTGTGGTCGTCACCGGTAGCGGAACCGCCGCAATGGAGATGGTCATTGCCAATCGCTTTCGTCAAAACGACTTGGTACTCGTTCCCACCAATGGAAAATTTGGTGAGCGTGTTGCCCATATTTGCGAACAATTCTGCAATGTGAAACACATCAAATACGACTGGGGGCGTTCATTCGACCTTTACGAACTTGAACAACAACTTGAACGAGGTTGCTACGAAGCTCTCCTCATCTGCCACAATGAAACAAGCACCGGAATCACGCAAGACGCCGCAGCCATAGCAGAGATGTGTGAGCGACACAACGTTTCGTTTATTCTTGACGGTATCACCTCTGTGGGTGGCATGCCAGTTCATCCCGCTGAATGGAAGGCAGAAGCCGTCGTCATGGGTGCCCAGAAGTGTACGGCAGGGCCGTCGGGGATAGCCGCTGTTGCGGTGAATGAGCATTGTGTAGAGCGAATGAAGGCCATTCATTTGCAAAACGACACCAATCCCCGCTACTACTTTGACATGATGGCTGCCCTCAAGAAAGGTGATGACGACCAGACTCCGTGGACACCTGCAATCAATCTCGCCATGGGGTGGTCTGCAGCACTCGAAACGCTCAAAGAAGAAGGTAATGAAGTGCGATGGCAGCGCTGTAAGCGTCTCGCATCAGGTGTTCGCTCGTTATTTACTGAATTGGGTTTCATGCTTCTCGCTGACTCGGGTCAACAAAGCGACACCGTGACAGCCATCATGTATCCCGAGGGGATTAACGATGATTGGCGAAGCGCGCTCAAAGAGAACTACGATACTCAGGTCATCGGCGCACAGGACCACCTCAAGGGGAAGATGTTCAGAGTTGGCTCGATGGGAGAAACGCCCATCGAAGAGATGATTGAAGGATGCAAGCGAATGATCGCTTGCTTTAACGACTTTGGATTGGACCTCCCTGAGATCGATGTCGAATCCCATTTTATGTGAGGATGAACGATGGTGCGCTGTATTGTTCTGGGTCGCTTCCAACCCTTTCACATGGGTCATGCGCAACTTATAGAGGCCGCAATCGAGCATGCACAGGGCGACGAGGTCGTGGTCGCTATCGGCTCTGCTCAAGCCGAATGGGAGGCTCGCAATCCCTGGACCTATGATGAGCGAAGTTCCATGATTCAAGCATGGGCTTTACAGCATCAACACAACATTACAGTCGTTGGCATTGACGACATTAACGACGCCCCCAACTGGGTTGAACATGCAACTGAAACTCACGGCCAAGGGGTATTGGTGACCTCGGACGGACCAACTGCTGAATTGTATCTGGCCAGCGATTGGACCGTTCACCATGTTGAACTCCACGAGCGAGA
>Ga0209425_10002287_pt1 | contig 21478 bp, 10 predicted proteins | sample COG_05_FD_184749 | JGI IMG/M metagenome (GOLD analysis project Ga0209425, IMG submission 184749) | Pelagic Microbial community sample from North Sea - COGITO 998_met_05 (SPAdes) (version 2) | ecosystem: Environmental > Aquatic > Marine > Neritic zone/Coastal water | place: Helgoland, sampling...
AGAGGCAGCCGCCCGCCTCGGCTCGCTCCTCCACCGCGTCGCGATCCGAACCCTAAAGTCGGACATAAGACTCCCGCCGCTGGAGCGCGAGGTTAAATCCCTGGCGTTCACCCGCGCGCACGCGCTCTCGTACAACGACATCGTGTCGCACGTTCGACGTTCGCTGCTGCTCGCGGACTGGGCGGACCCGTCGCACGTCGAGTCCTTACTCAACCCCGGGCAGACGCGACCCGCGATGGAGGCTGTGCAGAACCTTCGGGAGGCGGCTTGCGTCACCGGGGTCTACCCGGTGCACTGCTTCGGCGCCGAGATGGACGAGACCGTGGAGGACTTAGTCGACGCGCTGAAGCAACGCGGGCACGGGCACGAAGCCGCGACCGCCCGGGCCAACGAGCTCCGGTACCCACTCACGGTGGCCAAGGGAAAATGCCAGCGATGCGCCGGGGACGCGTACGTGCCTTTAGTCACGCCGTGCGGTCACCTCTTATGCTGCGGGTGCGTCGCCGTGGTCGGGGACGATGCGGGGCGGGGGGTTTCCAGCGCTCAACAGAGCGATTTCCTGCACGAGACACGTGCGCCGGTTCGGTGTCCCGTGTGCGCGTCGCCGTTCAAGATGCAGGCGCCCGACCCGCGGCTCGATAACCCCGCGCCGAGGCAGGCGGTGCCGCAGGACCTTATCGAGATTCAGCCGTCGTACGTGCAGCTCCCGTGGAGGGTGACCGACGCGCTCGAGGCGCAGGGAGAGTCCACCAAGGTGGAGTACCTGCTCGCCAGGCTGAGGGAACTCGGTGCGGCTCCCAAGTCCGCGGGCGACGGGGATGATGCGGTTGAGGCTGAGCGATCAGCGTGGTCCCGGGGCGCGGCGGGTGTTCCGCCCAAGTGCATCGTCTACAGCGGTTTTCGCACCCACCTCGACGTCATCGACCTGGCGCTCTCCGGCGCCAAGGTTAACTTCGCGAACATCGCGCGCATAGGCATGAGTAGATGGGACAAGGACCACGCGCTCGCGTCCTTCCGCGCGGACCCGCACGTGTCCGTGTTGCTGCTGGACCGAGCCGCCGCGGAGGGTCTGGACCTCTCCTTCGTCAACCGCGTCTTCGTGGCGGAGCCGCTGGATAACGCCTCGCTCGAGCAGCAGGTGGTGTCGCGCGCGCACCGCATGGGACAGCGCGGTGTCGTCAAAGTGGAGGTGATGGCCATGCGAGGCACCGCGGAAGAGACCTTGCTGGACGTCCAGGCTGAGCTCGCGACGGCGGCGAGGGCGGCGGCGGAGGAATCGAGGGAACGAAAACGCCGGGGTGAGGACGACGATTGGTCCGACGACGAAACGGACGCGGACGGCGAGACGGAGGAACGGGAGGGTGCGATCGCCGCGGCCGCCCTCGGGGACGAGGCGGGGCAGGCGGGTGTCGCCCCCGCCATCGCCGCCGAGGCACTATCGCGGCGGCGGGTGCTGCAGACGCTCAGGCTCGTCGCGGTTCCCGAGCCGGACAGCGGCTTCGGCGAACTCGGCGAACTCGGCGCCGGGGAGGAAGAGGCGGCGGCGAACACGGCGGCGAACGTCACGGCGAACGCGAGTTACGCCGCGGTGGCGAACGCTGTAGCGGCGGTCGATCCCGTCCACGTCGATCCCGTTCAAGCCCCGCGTCAGCACCGCAGGCGCGTGATGTTCGCGGATGACTCTGGGGCACAGGGCGTCGACGCGCCGGTCGATCAGGGGGCATCGCGGGGGGGCGGGGACGTGCCGAATCGGAAACCGAGCGCCGGTGACGTTGATAACGTCGGGGGTGATGGGTCGTTTCACGCCGAAAAGGACGCCCCGGCGCCCCCATCGGGCGGTGAAGCGGGCGGGCCCGACGCGTCTCGGGAGTGGAAAATTCGCCTCCGAGCGCTGCGCATTTACCTCAGCGCCGCCGCGGCCGCATCTCCCGGCCCACCGCAGTCAGACGAACCCACCCCCCCGCCGCCGCACACCATAACGCTACCCAACGGCGGCGACACCACCGCGGCGGAGCTTCGTGGCATCGCCGAGTCAGCGCTCGCGTTCTTCAACGCGTCGCTGGAAATTTACTCGCTGAGCGTCGGAGTCCCGCCCCGGCGCCTCGCGGATACCGACGACGATACCACGATACGCGCCCTGGGTGTGCACGACCGCGACGTCGTGAATGGTACACTGTTCGTGTCCTCGGGGGCGGCCGCCGCGTCGCCCCCCGTGCCCGCGGGAGGCGCGAAACCGGGCAGGAAGCGCGCAGCCGGGAAGGGAACCGGGAACGTGCTCGGCGGGGACCCCGCCGCCGCCGGCGTCAGCGGCGTGACTCCTCCCAGACGGACGGGCGGCGATGAACCGAGCCCGACCGCCGCGAAACGCGCGAAAAAAGTCGGGACGTTCAAGGGGAAGAAGAACAGGCTGGGTTTGAGCGACGATCGCACCGCGGTCGGCGTCGGCGGCTCGGCGGGCGGCGGGGACTCGGCTTCGGCTTCGGCGGCTGAGATTGCGGCGGCTGAGATTGCGGGACGCGGGACGGGCGAGGGGGCGCGTCAACTGACCGCCGATGACATAAACCGCCGCGTCGCGCGTCGCACCGCGGATCTCGCCGCGCGACAGGCTGTATCAACCGCGGCGATGCTCGCCGATCCCGACGGCGAGGATGGCGACGGCGGGGGCGGCGGCGCCGCCGCCGCGGCCCAGATGGCGATGGATCTCATGCGCGCGGCGGAGGCTTCAGCCGCGCGCGGATCCGCCGCGGACCCCACAATCGCGTCGCTTCAGAACGCGTTCCAGGCTGTGGTTCAGGAACGGGCCATGGAGGCTGAGGGTAACGCCAAGGTGTCCGCGGCGGCGGCTGGGTCCGTGACGTTTCAGTCGCTCTCGGACGGCCGCCTCGTGGTTCGGTACTCGGCTCCCGACGTCGGCGCGGGTCGCGTGGCGAGCGGTGAACGGACCGATATCGTCCAGGATCTCCCCGCGCTTCTCCTACCGCTGGTGCTTCGCGTCGTGGCGGCGGATCAGAGCCCGGCGGCGAGGCAAAATCTGGCACCCGCCGCGATGGCGGTTGCGTCGCCGCGGGTCTTCTGGGCCGTCGTTCGGCACGGCGGCGTGGGCGGCGAGGACGGGGTGGGATTCGCGGAGGCTTTGGAGAAACTCGCACCAGGGGCGGCGGACTGGGCGTCCATCGCGGTCAGGGATCGGCGGCGTCCTGAGAGGTACAGCGAGTACGTCTCCCACTGATAGATAGTACGTCTCCCACTGAGCCCCGGCGTCGCCGTCGGTGAATTTCTGAAATTCAAGAGCTAAAAGCTACTCGTCGCACCTCGTGAGCGCCTCGTAGTGCCCCGCGCCGTGGAACAACACCGATATCCCCCCGTCGTCATCTCCGTCGCCGCTGTACTCGTCCCCGCCGTAGGTACCGATCGACCTGAGCCCGTCGTTTGGCTCGGACACGAACACCTCAATCGGCGTCTTCACCACGTGGGTCAGCATCAAGATCTCGGGCTCCCCGCCCCACGCGTTCGGTCTGCGCATGTCCGCGCAGTACGCGTCGAATTCTCCCTCGATGAACCACTCCACCTCCGTGCGTCGTCGCGCGAGCTCGTCCACGGCCGCGTTCCTCAGCGCGTCCGCCCGCGCCGTCTCCGTGCCGAGATCATCGTCCCTGCCGTCGCCCCCGTCGTTCTCGCGAAGCGCGACCCCGATGGCGACGGAGCGAAAGAGGCATCGCCCGTCGCCCGCCACCGGGTGCACCTCATACCCGTGACCCTCCGCGGAGCGTCGCACCGCGCGCGTCGTCGTCGAGCACCGCCTCGGGAGCGGCCGGGGAAGGCCGCACGATGCCGAGGTTGACGCCGACGCCGAGGTTGACGCCGCGCGATGATGATGATGATGATGATGACGCGCGAAGGCGCCGGGGCGTTGGACCGCCTGCGCGGAGACGACCCTCGCCGAGGCGGAGGTTGCGATGCACACGCACGCCATGTGACTGAGAATCCCCAAGCCCCTGGCGGCCATCTCGAGTGGGCCCTTCTTCTGGCTTGCTTTTTCTTGGCTCGCTCGCCCTCTGCCAGTCAAGTAAGTTATCACGTCAGACCGGCGTTGGTGATTCGTTAATCAACGTTCCCCGCGGTCTGACTGTTTCGAGATCCAGATCCCGATTTGCGACCTCCGGAAGCCGAGCTTTCTCCAGAAACGCCAATTGGAGTCTCGAGCTAGAAACAACCCCAAAATTGGCGAGTGGGTAGGCGGGGGTTGCCGAGTGACTTCCATAAACTTTTCAGACGACACATCAATTCAAATCGGGGTGAACGAAAGGTCGCCGCCAATTACATAGAGTTGCAGTGACGCACTTTTGCATGAACCGAAATGACACACTTTAAATTATTGTGACACATATGTACGTGTTTATTACATGGGTGACATATGTTGAACGCAATGAACCAGAAAGCGCATTTCCAGATTATGCGCTATGGGTAGTAGTCATGTAGTCATATGTAGTTTTGTGTAGTCGGCAACCCCCGAAAATAGAGAACACGTGTTTATTATCTTTTCGGCCCTCCGTAGTTTTTCGGCCCTCCTAGGATTCGAGATCCGCACAAGCAAATAGTATTGCAAATTTGCAAATTGGCCATTTAAACGTTGAGTCCATCGGAGCGTCCGTGGGTTTTATTTGATCCGACGAGGGGTTCAATCCGGACCTCTCTTCGCCTTCGGCCCCGACGAGCTGTCGACGCGGTTGACCCCGTCGAACACTCGCGTGACGGTGGAAGGGATCCGGCGGGTAACCTAAGCTCTGACAGAGACTATCGCGACGCCAAGGGCTCCGTCGTCGTGGCGGCCTGCGGATTGCAATTAAATTGAATTAACTCGGTCTTTCGCGTCGCTTCCCTTGGAGCGATATCGTAGACGATGTTCGATCTCCAAAGCGACAGCCTCGTCGGCGTGAGGGTCAACAGCAGCTCGAACGTCATGCTGCTCATCATCTCCAACTCCGCGCAGTCCATCGCCGACGTCAACGCGTCGGCCGAGCGCGCGCTGCAGCACCTGGTGAAGCTCAAGCCCACGGACCCGGTCATGGTGGTGGAGCAGCACGGGTTCCCTCAGACCTTCGTGCCGCAGGAATACCCCCTCGGGGTCGTGACGAACATCGTTCGCGATCTCGGAGGCATGCTGATGACGAAGCAGAAGGGTGACTCGGTGCTCGGGGCCGTGAGCGCGGCACGAACGACCGGCGTCGGGTGCGTTCAACACCCCGAACTTTTGTCGACCCCCGTAGTCGTTCAACCCCCTCCCGCCCCAAACGGACCCCCCGCCGTTCCCTCGTCTCGCGGCGCGGCGTACCCGTATCTAACCATTACACTCGCTCATTATCCATCCGAAACAGGCGCGGCCGTAGTCTCAAGAACGACAACGTGCCGCTGAGCAATCTGCTGGAGGGGCTCAGCAATGGGAAAGGGGCAAACGGCGCTGAGGGAGGTCTGTTCCAGGCCAAGCGTCGGAAGGAACGCCTGAAGCCGTTCAAGTTCGGCCCGCCCGAGCTGTCGGAACTGGCCGTCGCGCTGCGAGCGTACGTCACGGCCAAGCGCGACACCAGCGCGCCCGTCACGAGCTGGAGCAACCTCCTCGCGCGCAAGTGGCCGCGCGAGTACGCCCTCAGCAAGCAGGCCAACGGATTCAAGTGCACGGCGCAGAAGGTGCGGGAGGCGATCGACGCGAACCTGATGAACAGGTACGGCGACATCTGGCAGTGGCGCGGGGGCTGGCCCGCGGAGGCTGAGAAGTACCCGGCCTGTGCCATCTGAGGCTGAGAAGTACCCGGCCTGTGCCATCTGAGGCGGCCGAGGGACAAAGAGAAACAAAGAAACACAAGGGAATCGCTCGACTCATAATAGCGCGAGCGGTTGGGCAGTCACCAGTTAACCTGCCGTAACAAAACAGGTACATCATGACCTCCGTTCGTGAAATCACGAACGCACTAGAAGGCACGAATGGCGCGACGAGGAGAAAGTTTGTCTCTCCCGGCGCGCGAGCCGAACGTTTGTGCAGACAAGAGTCCGCATTGTAAGTTGTATTGACGTTCATAGAATCCCACGAGTCACTCATCCGCTCATCGTCGTATCGCGGTGATCTGATCATCGCGGTGCGTCGTCACCGTCATCGTCGCCGTTTCTCACCCGCGCCGATCAGATCGCGGCGTCGTCGTGGGCGTGGGGTCGATTGAGGATCTCGGAGTGGCATCCGCGCTTCCCCCCGCGCTGCCCCCCTGGACGCTGCCCTGGTCCCTAGCCGTGGACACCGCGGGCACGCCACCTCCCCCGGCGCCGTGGCCCGCACTTTCCCTCGATACGCCCCCGCCCCGTCCCCCGCCCCGTCCGCCGCCCGTCGAGTGGAGGCTCCCCGGCTCGCTGACCGAGCTGACCGAGCCGCCGCTTCTCCTGCGCTGGACGCTCATGTACATCCCGCTCTCCCACGGCGCCATGGCGTGCCCGATGCCCATGCCGTGAGGGGCCCCGTGCTTCCAGCGGCCGTGCTGCGGGGACGTTCCGTGTCCGACGTGTCGCCTGTGGTGGTGCTGCACGCCGCCCTCGTCCTCGGAGGTCTCGGACTCGGAGACGACGCTCGGGGTTTGGCTCCCGTGCTCGAGCCTGCGCTCCAGGTACTTGTTCCGCTGGAAGAGCTCCAGCATCTGCAGCTGCAGCCTGTTGACGATGGACTCCTCCTCCACCTCCATGGCGTTCTCGAGCTCCACCTTCTCCTTGTTCAGCCGGATCTTGTCGCCGAGGAGCTTGTCCACCTGCCGGCGCAGATCCTCCCGCTCACCCCTCAGCGCCTCCTTCTCCCTCGCCAGGTTGGTGGTCTGCTTCTGGAGCTTGTTGACGATGAACTCCTGCTCAGCCTCCAGCTGCCGTTCGAGCTCGACCTTCTCCGCGCTCAGCCGCTCGCGCTCCGAAGACAGCGCCTCGAGCCTCCTCTCCAGGTCCCCGCTCGCCTTGTCGAGCTGCGTGTGCTCTCGCGCCACCTGCGCCTCGAGCTCCAGCTTCTCGCGCATCACCCTGTCCAGCCTCTTCTGGAGCGAGTTCGTGAGGAATTCCTCCTCCTGCTCCACCCTCATGAGCATCTCCCGCTTCTCGCTGTTCACCTTCTCCAGCTTCTTCATCAGGTTGTTCGTCAGCGCCTCCTCCTCCTGCTCGACGGAGCGGTGCGCGGTGAGGTTCTGACGCTTGAGCTCTTCGATCTGCGCGGCGTAGGAGCTGGCGCGCGTCTTCTCGCGCGAAGCCTCGAGACGCGTCGCCTCCAGCTGGCGGCGAAGCTCCGCGACGTCATCCGTCGTCGGGTCCATGGCCGAACCCGCGCTGGCTACTACTCTACGTGGAAGGGGCGCAGCCGAGTGAGGGTGGGGCGCGACAATTCTCCGTCAGCTTTGGTTTTCGCGATGGATATTCCTGCTGCTTGATTCCTCGTCAGCCGATCTGTCGACTCATGAATGACTCACGAATGCGGCACCCTCGGTTTTCAAAACCGTGTATTTGCGCAATTCAATTTCAGGCGACAGATTCTGCACCCTCCGCTGTCACGATTCGTTGGTCACCATCAAATCCAGGCCCGAACCACTTTCCAAGGCGTCCAACACCAAGGAACCCTTCCGACAACCCACCATGGCCTGCTCCTGCGATTCCAACTGCGGCTGCGCGAACGGCACGTGCACATGTGCCGCCAAGTGCGCGTCTTGCGGCTGCTCCACGTGCTCGTGCGCGGGCTGCTCGTCCACCTGTAGCCACGGCTGCGAGGCTTGCAAGAAGTAGAACATTCGCTTTCTCGCGGTTCCCGGAATGGTTCCCGGGAAAAATATCATTCGGGACGAGCGCGCGGACCGAGCCCGCGAGCGATGTTTTCGCCGCGGACCGAGCGAAAGGGTTCGACCGTGCCGTGGACGTGATGTTCACGACCGCACGGCGCCCATCGTGTAACTCTCTATCTTTGAACTTGTATTAAGACCACCGTCTTCAGACGACTTGTTTTCCATCTCCCGGCTCTTACGTGTTCACTCCGCGGCTTGTTGAGCCCATTTGGTGCCCGGACACGACGCGCAGAATATCCGTTGCCACGCGCTCATCTCCTCCGGCATCCGCGTCCCTTCGTTCCCCGCACAACAGCTCTTCAGGCACCGCCCCGGCGTCTCAGCTCCCAGCATGAAATCCGGGTTCGCGGAACACTCCCCGGCGTCCGCCCATCCGACGCAGTTCTCGTCGACGTCTTCGCAGCGCGGTTCCCTCCACACGCCGGTGTCGAACTTGCGCTCGTGGATCCACTTCGTGGCGGTCCACTTCACCCCGCCCACCGTCGGGCAGCTCGCGTGCGTGCTCGCGAGGTCCGACCCGCCGTGTCTCTTGAAGCTGAAGAAGAGAACCGCGTCGCCGCGCTTCGGCTTGACCGATAGCCCCCGGCCGTCGCGCCACGCGCAGTCGCTGAGTTGGTCCTTCATCCCGCGCAGTCGTTGCGCCACCGCGGGTAACGGGTGACCTTGCGGGAACGACGTCTCGCCGCCTTGTTCGGGCTCGTGCAGGAACATGAGCACGGTGGCGATTCGTTTCCCGCCGTTCGGGGACGTGAGCCCGTCCTGGTGGTCCTTGTACTCTTGGCCGTCGTGATACTTGAGGAGCTGCAGCTGCTCTTGGTTGTCGTAGCTGATCTGGCTGAAGTCCTCCACGCGGCGTTCGACGCGGTCGAGGACGTCGTCGAACTTCTTTGGGAGGAAGGTACCGAAGGAGGTGCGAACGTCGTCGAGGACGCTCTTGTCCTGCCCCGTCTTCTTGTCCCTGCCGCCCACCACCGTCGAGCGCTTCAGGTGCGGCGTGCCGATCTTGATGAGGTGCTCGCACTCCTCGGCGGAGAGGAACCCGTGGTACAGGAACGCCTTGGGCTCGTCCGAGAGCTTCTCGACGTGTGGGTTCCCCACGCCGATGTGATCCGTGTCCAGCTCGCTGGCGTCGTATCGCACGCCGCGCTCGTCCGTCGTCACGATCTCCGCCGCGCGGTCGCGCCCGTCGCTCCCGCCCGAGTTTGGCCTCGGCACCTCCCCGAGCCAGCCGATGAGGCGCTCCTCCTCGGCGCGGATGACCTCGGCGCGGACCGTGGGCGCGGGTCCTGGCGAGAGAGCCAGCGCCAGCAGAAGAAGCGCGACAGCGCGTGACGCCGACCGGACGTTCATCGCTAGGAGCTATGTGAACGACCGCGCGGTGCGAAGTGCCGCGGGGCGGATCGACGAACACTGGTCAAAAATAAATTACATACCGTCAGTAATGTTAACTATGGTAAACCCCGAGGTGGGTTATCAGTATGTATACACGGACCACGCAGTAGCTACACGATAATACAGTAGAGTAAATATGCCCGAATAAAAATCCGTATTTAATTAATTACTGTACGCTTCGTACGGACCGTAGTGGGAAAAACAGGAAATCTCATGTCGATCTCCCAGGTTGCATTCGAGGCACCTGATTGGTCGGTTTTGCCACAGCGAATGAGATCTGAAAAAAAACCTTCGACTCTCGCGAGATACCCGCCCCGGTGTCGCCATTGCAACGAGCGACTTCGACCCGTCGTCGCGCGTGTCTGTGATAACAACATGCAAGCGGCCGCTATGTCGTCCGCTGTGGCGACCCCGGTGCCCTTCGCGGGTGAGTGAACGCGGCAGAGCCCGCACGCGCCCCCCAACCTCGCCCGTGCAGACGAGCTAATGGCAATCGTCGTGTTATCTATCCAACCAACAACCGGGAGACCACCGTGCGGTCGGGCGGTGTCCGCGCGCGTGCCCGGGTCGTGTGGGCGGGCGGAGCGATCCTCAATCGTCGACACGAACGACTCGTCCCCTCACCTCGTCTCCCCTCCCGCGTCTCAAGCGAGCGACCGTGTTGGTGTGTTGAAGCTGACCATACTCCTCTTCCCAACCCCGATCGTTCCAACAGCGCGCCGCTCCCAGACGCAGGGATCCGGCGCCTCCTCCCTCCGCGCGCGCCCCGCTCGCGTGGTGAAGGCGGCCCGGTCCGTCGTTCGCGCCGCCGTGACCGACCCCGACGTCATCGCCGCCCGAGTCGCCGAGGCTGCGCAGATGGAGGCTGATGGGGACCGAGAGATCGAATCCGCCGGGGTCCGTCAGGCGTACCCCCTCGCCGCGGTCGTCGGCCAGGAGAACATCAAGTCCGCGCTTCTGCTCGGCGCCATCGACCCGAACCTCGGCGGTATCGCCATCTCCGGCAGGCGCGGTACCGCCAAGTCCATCATGGCCCGCGGTCTCCACGCGCTCCTGCCCCCCATCGAGGTGGTCGACGGCACCTTCTGCAACTCCGACCCGGAAAATCCCAACTCGTGGGAAGATGGGCTCCGCGAGAAGCTCTCGCGCGACGCCAAGGGTGACGTCGTGACCCGCATCCGTGAGGCCCCATTCGTCCAGGTTCCCCTCGGCGTCACCGAGGATCGCCTGGTGGGAACCGTCGACATCGAGGCTTCGATGAAGGAGGGCAAGACGGTGTTCCAGCCCGGCCTCCTCGCCGAGGCGCACCGCGGCATCCTCTACGTCGACGAGATCAACCTCCTCGACGAGTCCGTGTCCAACCTCCTCCTGACCGTGCTCGCCGAGGGTGAGAACGTGGTGGAGCGCGAGGGTATCACCCTCAGGCACCCGTGCAAACCCCTGCTCATCGCGACTTTCAACCCCGAGGAGGGCGGACTCCGTGAACACCTCCTCGACCGCATCGCCGTGACCCTCTCGGCGGACCAGGTGCTCACCTTCGACGACCGCGTGGAGGCCGTGACCCAGGCGATGAACTTCCAGAACTCCGCGGACAACGCCGTCAAGGAGGCTGAGGAGGCGACGGAGGGTGCGCGCACGCAGATCATCCTCGCCAGGGAGTGGCTCAAGGAGTGTGAAATCTCGGAGGAACAGATTGGCTACCTCGTGGGCGAGGCGACGCGCGGCATTTGCATGGGACACCGCGCCGAGCTCTTCGCGGTCAAGGCGGCCAAGGCTCTCGCCGCGCTCGACGGTCGCAGCAAGGTGAACGCCGACGACCTCAAGCAGGCGGTGAGGCTCGTCATCATCCCCCGCGCCAAATCTGACATGGACGTGCCCCCGCCCGATGAGGACGAGGAGCAGCAGCCCCCGCCGCCGCCCCCTCCCCCCGAGGACAACATGGAGGACGACCAGGAGGACCAGGACGAGGAGGATAACGAAGAGGAGGAGGAGGAGGAGGAGGATGACGAGGTCCCCGACCTCCCCGAGGAGTTCATGTTCGACGCCGAGGGCGGCTTGGACGACAAGGAGGTGCTCCAGTTTGCCCAGAAGACTTCCCGCGGTGGCCGCTCCGGTCGCTCCAAGAGCGTCATCTTCTCCAACGACCGCGGCAGGTACATCAAGCCCGTCATGCCCAAGGGTAACGTCATGCGCCTCGCCGTCGACGCCACCCTCCGCACCGCCGCGCCCTACCAGAAGGCTCGCCGCGACCGCGCCATCGCCGCGGGCGAGGTTCCCAAGAAGGTGTACGTCGAGAAGAGCGACATGAGGGCGAAGAAGCTCGCGCGCAAGTCCGGCGCCCTCATCGTCTTCCTCGTCGACGCCTCCGGGTCCATGGCTCTCAACCGCATGAACGCGGCGAAGGGCGCCGCGCTCTCGCTCCTCGAGGACGCCTACCAGTCGCGCGACATGGTGTCCATCATCCCCTTCCGCGGCGACGCCGCCGAGGTGCTCCTGCCCCCCTCGCGCTCCATCGCGATGGCCCGTAACCGCCTCGACACCATGCCCTGCGGCGGTGGCTCCCCCCTGGCGCACGGCCTCTCCCTCGCGGCGCGCGTGGGCATCAACGCCATGTCCTCCGGCGACGTGGGCCGCGTCATGGTGGTCTGCCTCACCGACGGCCGCGCCAACATCTCCATCAACAAGTCCTTGGAGGACCCCGATTACATGGGACCGGACGCGATCAAGCCCAGCGCGGATGAGCTTCAGGAGGAGGTTGACGACATGGCGGGTAGGCTCTACTCCGCCGGCATGAACCTGCTGGTCATCGACACCGAGAACAAGTTCGTGTCGTCCGGCACCGCGGAGAAGCTCGCGCAGAAGGCGCTCGGGAAGTACTACTACCTTCCCAACGGTACGGACAGGGAGATCGCCGCCGCCACGTCGTCGGCGCTCGCCGACGCCAAGACGGATTAAGCGCGAGGCTCGAGCCGGATTGTAAGTTAATACTTTTTGCTGGGGGTGAAGAGAGAGAGAGTGGGCGCCGTCGGTGAGGCGGAGCCGGGGTGGTGAAGGGCCCGAGGTGTCGGTCGGGGGCTCGAATGTTCGCGTAGAGAGTGCGACGCATTAATGATTCAAACAAGCATACGCTTTACAAGTATAATTCTCAACACGATCTAAGTTGACGCTTAGAAGAAGTCGGCGATTGCCGAGAACGCGTCGCCGGCGAAGTCGCCCACGGAGTCCATCGCGCCCGGTGCCCAATCGGCGACCGCGCCTCCCGCGCTCATCATCGCACCCCCCGCGTCACCGGCGAAGTCCCCGACGGCTCCCGCGGCGCCTGGGGCCCAGTCCGCCACAGCGTTGGCTCCGCCGACGATGCCGTCGCCAGCCGCGGAAGCGGCGCCCGGGGCCCAGCCGGCGACCGCGTTGGCTCCGTCGACGATGCCCCCGCCCACCGCTCCCGCGGCGTCGCCGGCGAAGTCGCCGATCGCGCCCGCGTTCTGGTACGCGAGGACACCGCCGACGCCGACGGCGGCGCCGGTCGCGACGGCGGCTCCGGTGCTCATCCCTCCGCCTCCGGGCCTTCCCCCCTTCTGCTGGTGGCCGCCTCCGTGGTAGCCGCCTCCGTGGTGCTGTTGCCCGCCGCTGTACCCTCCCTGGGGTTGGATGATGACCGACGTGGGCTGGCCGTACCCGGGCTGGCCGTAGTACTGCGTGGGCTGCGCCGGCGGCATGACCATACCGCCCCTTCGCTGGAGCTCCTGCATCAGGTACTCAAAGTACGGCACAAACTCCTCGAAGGTGATGAGCCTGTCCCTCTGGTGCCTATCAGCCTTGGCGAGCTCCTGCTCCATGATCTGACTGATCTGTGAGGGCGGGACGCCGTTGAAGAAACCCAGGCGGGTGAGCACCTGGAACAGCTCCTGCGCGTCGAGGACGCCGTTGCGATCGAGGTCGCCCGCGATGAAGGCAGCCTTGGCCTGATCGTAGTAGCGGTTGTACGTGCCGGGGGCGGGCAGGTTACGATGCATCGCCCCGGGCGGGGCACGATAGACGGGGGCCGGGGCGGAAAAGCAGAGACCCATGATGAATGTAACGTGCGTGCTCGGTGTGCCGCGTGTTGTGGCCGCGTGACGTATAATTGGGCAATTATTCCGAAGCTGACGAAGCGACGAGACGACGGATTTTTATTGACACCTGGTCACTTTTCTGTACTCTTCAATGGTCAATTAGTTGGAAAATGTGCATTTGCATCTATTTATTTATTTCGACTATATGGGCAAATACCCCATGAACGAAATCCCAAGAAAACCAAAAGTCTCGTCCCTCGAAGAGCTCAGTCGGCCGGGCACGATGGCACGCGACCCCAACACGCCCAAGGCGCCGAGGCCGAAAAAGAAGCCCAAGAACAAGGACGTCGCACCTCCCCCCGAGAGGACTGAGACCCCAGAGGTGCGTCTCTCACCCCACCTTCGCATCGTATCGCGTCGTCAAAGCGCCCGTCCACCGGAAAGGCACCCATCGATCCTCATCCCCTCACCTCGCCCGTGCCCGCCCGTCCCTCGTCGCAGGAGAGAGCCGAGCGCAAGCGAAAGGCAAAAGGAGAGCGCCGCGCCAAGGGCGAGCCGCTGCTGAGGGAGGATGGAGACAAAAAGTGCAAGATATGCAAGGAGGTGAGCGCGCTCGCTGCGTGAACGTCCAGCCCGGGAACCGCCGCCGCCGCCGCCGCCCGGAATGTCCGTCAACCGTCGACTCACCTCGCCCCCATCCCTGTTCCGTCCCATCAGGTCATGCCCACGTCGAAGTTCTCGGCGGCGCAACTACGCAAACCCAGGGCCACGTGCCTGAGCTGCTGCGAGGCCAGGGCCCAGGAAGACCGCCCCGACCACGTCCCGAGGAGCAAGTCGATGAGGGAGCGACGCGAGGAGCTCAAGAAGTTCAGGGAGGAGAAGAAGAGGAAGGCCAAGGATGAGCCAAAGACGACGACGCCCGCGAAGAAGGCCGAGGTTGAACCCGTCGCGAAGCGCGCCAAGACTGAAAATACCGACGAGAAACCCGCGGCGAGTCACGATGAACCCGCGGCGAGTGGCGACGGAGACGAGACGAAAAACGACGCCGACGAGACGAAAAACGATGAGCCTGCCGATGAACCCGAGGACGACGAGTCACGGAAACGCCAGATCTACGTGGGAGGAATCCCGTTCTACAAGACTGAGGAGGAGATCCGCGAGGCGTTCGACAACGAGAACCTGTTCGTGGAGAGCATCGACTGCATGACGTTCCCGGACAGCGGCCGGTTCAGGGGCATCGCCATCGTGACCTTCGCCACCGCGGAGGCGGCCAAGGGTGCGCTCGCGTGGAACAACGAGGAGTGGGAGGGTAAGTTCCTGGTGGTTCGTAAGTACGCGCCCAAGGATGGCGGCGCCAAGGGAGACGCGGCGAAGGAGGACGCGCCCCCGCGGGAGGAGGTGAAGAAGACGGAGGGTCAGACGATTGCCTTTGTCGCCAACCTGGACTACTCCGTCACCGAGGAGCAGCTGCGGACGGCGCTCGTGGGGTGCGAGGTGAAGGAAGTGCGCATGGGTAAAGATAAAGAGACGGGCGAGTTCAAGGGGTTCGCGCACGTCGAGTTCGTCGGGGACGAGGACCTCGAGCAGGCGGTGTCGTTGAGCGGGACTAACCTGGGCGGCCGCGAGATGAAAATCGCGTACGCGACGGCGAGAAAACCGCCAAAGGAGGAGCGCATCCCTGGCAGGTACGGCGAGAAAAAGAGCGGCAAGCGGGATATGAGGCACAAGGGGGGTTTCAAGAAGGTTCGCATAGCCAAGAGGGGGTGAGTATCCTAGGTATGATTGAATAAAAATAGCTCAGTCGCGTCCACCCAAAGCCACCATCTCGTCGACGGAGACCATCTTCTCCCTCGGCTTACCGATCGCCTCCCCCGCCGCACGCTCGGCCGCATCGATCCTCGCCCACCCCTCCGCGTCCACCACCTTCACCCCCCTCGACTCCACCAGCGCCCTCACGCCTTTCCCCTTGAACCTGTAGTCTGGTCGTCGGAGGCGTCCGGCGGCGGCGTCCTCCGCGATGGACCCCACGGTTTCCTCGGCGCATTGAAGGTTCGTGCCTATGATCCCATACGGGCCCCGCTTGAGCCACCCGGCGACGTACATGCCCGTCACGTGCGTCGGGTATCCGCCCATCTTCTCCATGACCCGCCCCGCGACGTTCGGCACCACGCCGCGCTCGAGGTCAAACGGGAATCCCGCTTTAACGCCCTTCGCCGGCGCTCCTTTGTACCCCACCGATCGCAGGACCAAGCTCACGCGGTCCAGGCGCTCCGTATCGCCCGTGGGAACCGCCCTACGCGACCCTGACGCACCCTCCAGCTTGTTCACCCCCAGCGTCACCGCCCCGACGGAGACACCGTCGTCTTCGTTCGGTGTAAACTCGGCGGGCGATCGAAGAAACTTGAGGACGAGTTCGCGAGCGCCGCCATCCGTGCCGTCCTTGTCCTTCTCGGTCCCTGCCGGCGGCGACTCGATGGACTTGACGATGGCCTCGTACGCGCGTCGTCTCGGCCTCTGCGCCGCGAGGTCCGCCTCGTCCTCGGGCGCCAGTGTGAGCTCCGTCGGGTCCACGGTGACCGTTACCCCGGGAAGGTTGAGGAGCTCCCTGAGTTCCTTGGGCGAAAACGCCGCTTGCGCGACGCCCCGCCTCCCGACCATCACCACGCGCCTCACCGACGACGTTCGCAGCGCCTCCAGCGCGTGTTCGCACACATCAGTGGCCGCGAGGTGCGCCGGGGATCGAAGTAGCATCCGCGCGCAGTCCACCGCCACGTTACCCAGGCCGAATATCACTGCGGTGTCTCCTCCGTGTGCGCCCGTGAGTGCGGCTTTGATTGGGCCGTCCAGATCTTCGACGCACCTCGGGTCGCCGTTGTACCATCCGACGAACTCTCGCGCGCTGTGCGACCCGGGCATGTCCTCGCCCGGTACGTTCAGTTTCTTATCCCCTTCCGCTCCGTAGCACAGCACGGTGGCGCTGTATCGCGCGAAGAGGTCGTCCAGGCCGACGTGCTCGCCGAAGGAAACGTTGCCGAGGTACTCCACGCGCGGGTCCTTTAAGATGTTGTCGAACCTGTTGACGACGCTCTTCGTGCCCGCGTGGTCGGGCGCCACGCCGCTGCGAACTAAACCGAACGGCGTCGGGAGCTTCTCTATGACGTCCACCTTTGCGTCGTCTCCGAACGCGGCGAGGAGCCTGTCGGCGGCGTACATCCCGGCCGGTCCGCTGCCGACCACGCAGAAGCGGCGCGGGTCGGACTGCTTGGCGGCGGGGGAGTTGAAGTACGATGACGCGAGTGCGGTGGAGGTCAAGCTCCGCGCCTGCCTGAGCAGGCGGTCGCGCGTCGCCGACGCCAGCGTGCGCAACATCGCCTCTCCGCGTCGGATGGTGTGATTGTTAGCTGTATAACCTTGTGGTGAAGATCCTGACTGCGCACATGTTCACATATTCTATGATTAGGGTTACAACTATTTGATTTCGCAATGTCCACCATACTAAATAGTGCTACGTACACGTGGTTGCCGAAGCGCGTTTCTAGAAGCTGACTCATAAAGTTTTGCGGTTCTGTTGCCCTCGGATAAATCAGCTGTTGGCCATAGCGCGTCGGGCGACAGGACGACCTCGAGAGGCGGCGTCGGGTCGTATCGCGCGCGCTCAGCCGCCGTCTGATCGCATCGTCGCGTAGTCGCGCGGTCGCGGGTCGTTTATACCGCGGCGCGGCGAGGCGCGGGCGCCATGGCGGGTTCGCCCTCCGACGCCGTTGGCGGCCAGGCTGTTCACGTTGAGGAGCACCACGACACCGCGTACGAGGCGCTGTACTTCCTCTTCCTGTCGCTGACCATCGGCGCGGCGGCGCGCGGTGCGGTTCGCAACAGCAGGTTGCCCTACACCGTCGCGCTGCTCTTCGTGGGTCTCGCGATAGGTTTCCTCTACTCCTACGCCGACCTCGGGGTGCTCTCCAACTCGCTGGACATATGGGTCGCCATCGGTCCGCACACCATGCTCTCGGTGTTCCTCCCGGCGCTGGTGTTCGAGTCCGCGTTCTCGCTGGAGTGGCACACGTTCAGGAAGTGCGCGGCGCAGGTGCTCTGGCTGGCGGGACCCGGCGTGCTCCTCGGGACCTTCCTCATGGGCGCACTGCTCAAGGCCACCCTGCCCTACGGCTGGGGCTGGGGCTCGTCGCTCATGCTCGGGTCCATCCTCTCCGCGACAGACCCGGTCGCCGTCGTGGCGCTGCTCAAGGAAGTCGGCGCGTCCAAGCGACTCGGCCACATCATCGAGGGCGAGTCACTCGTCAACGACGGCACCGCCATCGTCGTCTTCTCGCTGCTGAACGAGATTGCAAAAGGCGAGCAAAAGACGGCGCTCGAGATCTTCACGTTTTTCGTGTGGGTGCCCATCGGCGCGGTGCTCGTGGGCGTGAGCATCGCCGCGGGATGCCACGCCTGGCTCGGGCTAGGCGCCGTCGCGGGCGATCACATCGTGCAGATCTCCGTCACGCTGTTCGCGTGCTACCTCTGCTTCCTCGTCGCCGAATTCGAGGCTTCCGCATCTGGCGTCCTCGCCTGCGTGGTCCTAGGGGTGTCCATCGGGGCGTTCGGCCGCGGTTTCTTCACCGGGGAGACGGAGCACTCCCTGCATCACTTCTGGGAGATGCTCACCTTCGTCGCGAACACGGTGCTGTTCATCTTAACGGGCGTGATCATCGCCAAGACCACCACGGAGGCGGCGACGGATAGGACGCTCACCGCGGGCGACGCCGGCTACGGCTTGCTGGTGTACCTCGAATGCCTCTTCGCCCGCGCCGTCGTCATAGCCGTGCTGTACCCCATCCTGCGCAAGTGCGGGTACGGGCTGACGCCGTACGACGCGACGGTGTGCTGGTGGGGCGGGTTAAGGGGCGCGGTGGGTCTCGCGTTGGCGTTGGTGGTGAGCGAAGGGGAGGGGTCGTATTCGGACGACAAGGTTGGCCCCGTCACCTTGCTGTGCACGAGTATCGTGGTGGTGGGTACGTTGGCGGTGAACGGAACCACGACCGGGCAGCTGCTGCAGTGGCTCGGTCTGACCCGGCCCGAGGTTTCCGTGCAGGTGGCGGTGTCCAAGGCGAGGAAGCACATCAGGGATCAGTGCCTGGCCATATACCACGAGCACCTCACCAAGTTTGACGACGTCATGGGCACCGCCGACTTCAGGGCGGTCGCCGAGCTGGTCCCCTTTCTCCAGGAGGAGAAAAACGAGGACGAGGAAGCCGCGGCCAATGCCGCGGCCGCCGCTAAGGCTGAAAAGGAAGGGAAACCCGAGCCGAGGAAGAGCAGCGGGACGATCTTGGACGGCATCGGGAAGATGGTCGGATCCCTAGCCGGGCCGAAACGAAAGTCGCTCGAAGCGAGGCAGAAGAAGGCGAACGCCGGTGTGACGCCGCCGGGTACACCCCCGGAGAGCATCGCCGTGGTTCAACCCGGCGGCGGCATGGGGATGAAGCGCACTAAGCCCAAGATGACCATCGGGGAGGACGACGACGAGGAGGACACGTTCATCGACCTCAGCTCGCATCTGCAGCAGGCTTTCGGCGGTGGATTGAAGAAGAAAAATACCGGGCTGATGACCCCGGCGTCTTCGATCGCGAACCTTCAGGCCTACGTCGAGCAGGCTGAGAAGGACGAGGAGGCTGCGAAGGCGGTTGAGGACGGCCTGGCCTGCGCGAGGGTCCCCGTGAAGAACGCCGCCGGCCAGTTCTCCCCGTCCGCTCCCGACCTCGCGGCGGCTGTCACGATCGCCATCAAGCGGGACTTCGAAGACGCCGTCGCGGTGTGGCAGCGTGATGTTCGCGGCCGCTTCCTAGCGCACCTCAAGGTGCTCTACTGGGAGGCGCTCGAGCAGGGACGGGGTACCAAGGAGATTGTCGAGATGCTCGTCGAGTGCACCGACGTCGCGCTCGACAACCTCGACAAACCCTTGGGCGACTGGAAGGCGTTGAAGGACCGCATGCTCAACAAGGCGCAGCGCTCGTCCTCGATCTGGAAGCGCACCTACCGCCGACTACACTCCAAGGTTCGTAAATCGATCAAGTGGGTACGGAACAACCTTCTGCACTCGGGCGCGGTTGGCAGCGGCGGCTTTCGAAGAAGGGCCCTCGTCGCCGTCGCCCTCTACCACGACGCCCACACGGAGGCGCGCCACGCCATCTTCGGCGTGGAACAGGAGGGCGGAATCAGAGATTCCAACAACCTCGCCGCGCTCTCCACGCACGCCGCGCTCAGGTCCCAGGACTCCGACGTCAAGGACATCATGCTGGAGATGGATTCCGACGATTTCAGCGACCCGGCGTCCGCCGCCGCCGACCGGGTCCGCGCCGAGTCCGACGCCGACCAGAACTCCGCCAAGGCGTACCTCCGCGCGGCGAGGACGAACGAGCCGGAGCTCGCGGCGGCGGTCAAGTCCGAAGAGACCGCGCGGCGGCTCCTCGCGGTCGCGGAGAGGAGCGCGAAGGGGTACGTGCAGAGCGGTTTGCTCACCGCGGTTGAAGCCGCGGAGCTCCTCTCCGGTATCTCCCGAGCGCAGCGCCGGCTCCGTCTGGACCCGCCCGAGCCCGTGAACAGGGACCCGAAGGACCTGATGCGCATGTCCCCGCTGCTGGACCCCACGCACCCGGCGCAGGTACCCATCACGCTCGCCAGGCGGATGGCTGCCAACGCGGACAACTGGGTGGAGGTTAGGTACCCCGGCGACGCCATCAACAGCGACAAGGCTGTCCCCGGGTCCTTGATGCTCTTCGCGCGCGGTGTCATCGACCTCACCTGGGCCAGGCCCATTGGCGACGGCGGCGGCGGCGGCGGGTCTGTGCCACTCCGCATCGGCGCGAGCAGCACGAGCTACGGCTGGGCGCTCGGAGCCGCGGACCTGTTGGCGCCGGGCGCGGCTCGGTTCGAGATGCGCGCCGTCTCCACCGTCACCGCGTTTTACATCCCGCCGGAAGTCGTCCAGGCCATCTTCGCGTCGTCGCCCGGGACCGCCGCGGCGATGTGGCGCGCGGCGTTCGGGCTGCTCTCCGCCACGCTCCTGCGCGGTGACCTGCTGAGCGTGCCGCCCGGTGTGCTGAAGCGGGCGGTGACCAAGGCGCGGGTCACCTCGTACAAAGCCGGCGACTCGATCGGGCCGTACAACTCGCGGTATAACCCGGACATATACCCAGTGGAGGAGCTCGTGGTGCTGATGAAGGGTACGCTGGACTGCCCGACGGAGGGTAAGCTCATCGGTCCGTGCGTCGTCGTCCCAGGGTCCTCGTCGATGTTATCGGGGGAACAGAGGGACGAGTTTAACAGACTCGCCGCGCGAGTGGGTATGACGGCGACGGGGGACACGGTGTTGACGCCGGAGAAGAAGCTGTCCCGCGATGGTGACACGTGGCACCATGGAGGACAAGGTCGACGTGGAGGCAGAACCAGCCAGGACATCGACGCGCGCATGCGGGTGGAGGAGCTCGTGGTGGTGGTGAAGATCGCGCTCGACCCGGCGAAGGAGATTGAGAAAAAGTCTGCGTGGACCGCGCATAACCGCCTGGAGCAACTCGCCAAGCTGAAGGTCCACGACCCCAGCGACTCCCCGCGGGGTAACATGCGGAACTTCGCCACGCGTGAACGACCGGCGCCTGACCGGCGGTCCAGCATCCAGGTCGCAGACATCCAACGCGACCACCTGAAGGCGATGCTTCGCGACGGCAGCGACGCCTCCGCCTCGAGACGGAGCGGACACCGGCGCGTGGGCAGTTTGTTGGGCGAGATGGAGAAGGCTAACAGCACCGAGGACCTGGCGTTGCTGGACGAGACCGGTTCGCCGAGCGCCAAGATGGCTGCCAGGCAGGGCTCGTTTCCCCCTCGCGGCGGAAATGCCCAGTCCAACCAGGACACCTTCCCGCCCCGGGGTTTCAATTCCAACCAGGACACCTTCCCCCCCCGCGGGTTCCACGGTAACGAGGACACCTTCCCGCCCCGGACAGGGAGCCCGCCGGCCCACCTCCTCGCTCAACGAAGCGGTTCGTTCCGTGAAGCCCACGCGCAGTCCGAGGGATCCGACCTCTACGCGAGCAACCTGTTCGGCGCTGGCGATGGAGGCCGCCGCGGGTCCATGGACGTTCGCCCCGATCCAAAGTCGTTGGCCGCGATATCCGCGGCGAGACTGGCGGG
>Ga0209425_10002288_pt1 | contig 21476 bp, 20 predicted proteins | sample COG_05_FD_184749 | JGI IMG/M metagenome (GOLD analysis project Ga0209425, IMG submission 184749) | Pelagic Microbial community sample from North Sea - COGITO 998_met_05 (SPAdes) (version 2) | ecosystem: Environmental > Aquatic > Marine > Neritic zone/Coastal water | place: Helgoland, sampling...
AATTACGTCGAGTTTTTAACTCGAACAACGACATCAAGCCCAGATTGTACTGTATTTTCAGGCAATGAGGAGTTTGAATTTAAATTCATATCACCTGATTCAAAATCGTGCAGCTCGCCGGTATCTTCATTAAAATAATGATAATGATAAGACGTATTTGAATCATAGAAAATCTTCGAAGGGTCGATCACCACTTCGCTGACCAATCCTTTCGCAACAAACAGATTCAATGTGTTGTATACAGTGGCCTTTGAAACATGCCCATCATTAGCATTAACAAGTAGCAGTACTTGTTCAGCTGACAAATGCTGGGGTTTACTCAACATGACACTGGCAATCTCGTTTCTCTGAAACGTAGGATTGATATTACACTCAAGTAATTTCGCCTTGATAGCATCTTGGGGTTTGTTCATAAAAGCCTGTCTGTTAATTTTTCAGTTATCGGTAGATTATAATAGAAGCCGAGGGCAAAGGGCAAAGGGCAAAGGAAATAAGTCTGATCTACATTTATCAGACAAATTTAGCTAAATTTTTCTGACTGTTAATAGAAAACTCACCGATATCCATAAAGGAAGAATGACCAGAGAACATATCCGCCAATAATAGTGCCGATGATGGGGCCTGTAATATCCCTTTCCTGAAATGCCCTGTATTTATATATAAATTTTTGAACCCTGGAACCGAACCTATAAATGGCTTTTCAGTATCTGTAGAAGGTCGTAAACCCGACCAATGTTTTACCAATCCTGCGTTTTTCAAGCTGGGCCAGACGGAAGCTGCCCAATCCCGTAATTCTTCTTGCGCGGTCATTGTCGTTTCTTTGTTAAAACCAATATCTTCGATGGTGCTGCCGATTAATACATGCCCATCCAATCGCGGAATCAAATAGTGTCCACCGTCCAATATTATTGAGTGCAATGCCGTTTCTGCAGGTTTAACGCACATCATCTGCCCGTGGATAGGTTTGATATTTATCTCATTAAACCTGTCACCCAATACCAATTTACTCCATGCACCAGCCGTAACAATCACCGATTCCGCGGAGAGCTTACCGCCATTAAATTCAACCCGTTCACAGCGACCATGTCTTTTCATCATATTAGTGATCTCTGTGTTTTCAAGAATAGAAACCGACAACTGCTCTAAGCTCTTGCGTAATGCCTTTATCAGTCTAGGGGGTCTTAGCTGCGCTATTTCGGGTAGTAAGATAGCCGCTTCTGGGAGCTTTATCTCAGGCTTTTGATTCTCTATTTTTTCTATTACTTTTATACATTTACTACTGGCCCAATGATTAATATCAGCAATATGCTTAGCTTCAATAATAATTAATCCCGAATTCACATGTTCAGGGTCAATTCCCGTTTCAGCTAACAATGAACTGATATATTGCGGATAGTGCATTTTGCCATGCTCAGACAGCCCAGCTGATGCGGGATTTTCCGTCCACGGGCGCATAGACGATAATATCCCCCCTGCCGCCCAGCTCGCTTCTCTGCCTAACTCACCCCTTTCAATTATAGCAACGCTTGCGCCGCGAACCGCTAATTCTCGAGCGGTGGTCATGCCGATAACGCCGCCACCTGCAATAATGAAATCGTATTTAGTCATAATAATGTTAATTCGTTCACACTTTTAATAGGGATGTGATAATTTATTTACCGTTTATCGGTTTAATTATACCGTTCAGTCCTTTTAACATAAATTGATAGCAATATATTTGCTATAAAGGTATCCATGATGAAAAAACAAATCGGATTTACATTAATAGAACTAATGATAGTTGTTGCAATAGTCGGAGTTCTTGCCGCAGTTGCCTTACCGTCATATAACAAGTATATCAAAAAGGGTAGGGCTTCATCAGCAGAACAAGTCCTGCTCGATATAGCGAATAGACAAGAGCAATATTTGCTTGATGCGAGAAGCTATAGCACTGACCCAACTGTCTTACGCATATCACCACCAGATAGCTGGACTTGTACGACGGCGAATTGCAGTAATAATTTTTACACTATAACCATAGCAGTCCCAGTAAGTACACCACCCTCATTCACAGCAACAGCAACAGCGACAGGCGCACAAGTCGATTTCGGCAATTTATCGATTAATAGTGCTGGCGTAAAAACAGGTACGTGGCACTAAACTGCACAAGGCAAAATTTATGATTATTTTCTCTTTTGAACCTATCGCTAGTCGCAACAAAAAACAAAGCGGGTTCTCTATACTGGAGCTTATGATTGTTGTGGCGATTGCTGGTATTTTGGCAGCAGTTGCTGTCCCTGAAATGCGCAATTTTCTCCTAACGCAACAGGTCAGAACGGCAGCATCGGATGCACATTTAAGTCTCATATTGGCTAGAAGTGAAGCCATTAAACGTAATGCCTCAGTAGTCATTACTCCGCTATCAGGGTCAGATTGGAAGAGTGGCTGGAGAGTAGACGCACCCGGTCCTACGCTCATACGTCAACAAGATGCATTATCTACGGCGGTTACTGTTACATGTGCCGCGGCATGTCCAACAACGTTAACGTATTTAAGGTCGGGCCGAATTAACTCAACAACCGCACCTGAATTACGTTTTTACATTAATGGCAATACTAAAGTAAAGATGCGATGTCTGGGTCTCTCTTTAAGCGGGAAACCGCTTATTGAAGTTGATAGTGATACCAATTCAGCTAATGGGTGCGGCTAATGAATTCAATTAATAAAATTTCATCTTCAAAAGGCACCTCATTAATGGAAGTGCTTGTAACTATGATTATTGTTCTCATCGGGCTACTAGGTATAGCTGCATTACAAGTTAAAGCACAAACAGCGGAGCTTGAGTCCTATCAACGTGCCCAGGCTCTGATCATACTTTCGGACATCGTTGACAAATTAAATGTCAATCGTGATACAGCGAGTTGCTTTAGATTTACAACATCCACCAGCGGCACACCCTATATAGGCGTAGCTGCAACAGCAACACCCTCCTGTACCGCAAGCACTACCGCATACAACACACAAGCTGTTGCTACCATTACTGAAATCAGTAATTTTCTTCAGGGTACTGATGCCGTGATGGGAGGTTCTAATGTTGGCGCAATGATTGGGGCACGTGCCTGCATTAGTTATGACGCATCTACTGAAATTGGTGGCAATCCTGACACGGGGCTCTATACCATTGCTGTTTCATGGCAAGGCATGAGCATTCTTTCTACACCGTCCGCTAGCTGTGCGAACAATACCTATGGCGACGAAGGCCAACGCAGAACTGTTGCCATCACTACCCGAATTGCTAATCTAAACTGAGCATAAGATTGAGATGAAAAATATTAAACAAAACTCAGGCATGTCACTCATTGAATTGATGATCTCGATTGCCATCGGCTCTATGCTAATGATCGGCTTAGTCACTACATTCAAGACATCAAGTGACAATTATCGAGAATTACAAAAAGCGAGTGATTTAATCGAGAATGGTCGTTACGCAATGGATGTATTATACAATGATATACGCCATGCGGGATATTATGGCCATTATCAAGCTAATGATCTCACTTACCCGACTGTAGCGCCGGACCCCTGCGAATTAACCAATACGACTAATTTATTAAATGCACTGGCCGTTCCTATTCAAGCCTTTTCAAGTGCGACACCAGCCACTATGGCATCAACAGGTTGTGATGAACTTGGTTTTTTTACATCAACCAACGATCTCAAACCGGGTTCAGATGTGATCGTTATCCGACGTGCAGACACTGCTCTTTTTGCAGGAACCAATGCAGCCGCAACAACACTTGAACCCACTACATCATCTGCAGCAGATAGAACAACTACTGATGGCGAAGTTTATATTCAGTCAAATTCGCGGAGCGCAGACATACAAATTGCTACTAACGAAGTTGAAGTTAATCCCCTTGATTTAACTACATCAGCTAAAACAGCTGATAACGCCACACCAACACTTCAGAAGATGCCTAGTAAGACCACCGCCACTTGGGCCGACACACGAAAACTTAGAGTTCATATCTATTACCTATCACAATGTGAAGCCGCTACCCTTTGTGCATCGACAGACACACCTACTTTAAAGCGACTGGAATTAGGTCCCGATGGAAGTGGCGGAACCAAAATGAACATTGTGCCATTGGTAGCGGGTATTGAGCATTTTAAAATCGAATATGGTCTCGACACCACACCAACATCAGTGGATGTCACAACAGGCAACGTGGGCGATGGCATACCCGATTCATATGTCTCTGCACCAACACTTGCGCAATCTGAAGATATTGTCGCAATAAGAGCCAGTGTATTAGCCCGTTCCCTAAAGACTACAAATGGCTATACCGATAGTAAATCTTTTACAGTTGGACCCGATAACCTTGCAGCAGCGGGCGATGCTTATAAACGTAACGTCTACACAACCGAAATTCGAACTAACAACCTTGCTGGCAGGAGAGAAATACCGTGATGCCTAGCTTTCAAAAACAAAACGGCGCAACTTTATTTGTTGCCCTAATTATTTTACTAATGATGACCTTGTTTGCGATCTCATCAATCAATTTAAGCACGATTAATCTTAAAGTCGTTGGCAATATGCAAGCGACTAAGTTACTTGATGCTGAAGCTCAGGTTGCATTGGAACAGGTCATTAGTGAGAGCAGCAACTTTTTAACTCCCACATCAACAACCGTTGTTACTACCTATGGTACGGTAACTGTTTCCACACCTGTCTGTCTTGACTCTCAAACAGCTACTGGCTACAGCGCTGTTAACACCGCTATTATCCCCGATGACAACACCTGGGAAATTATATCTTCAGTCACAGACGACTTAACAGGCGCTACATCCACCATACACACCGGTGTAAAAATGCGCATGCTCGCAGGCAACTGCCCATAAATTTTTTGGAGTATTCTTTATGAACAATATAATTTCGTCTTCTCAATTCATACGCTTTCAAAAAATTTGTGCAGCCCTATTTTTAACAGCAACGACGGCTATAGTTCCACTCAATGCCAATGCCGTGTTTGACCCTGTCAACGATGACACGGATATCTTTCTTGCAAACCCTGGTCTCGACGCAAATCGGCCCAATGTATTAATCATACTCGATAACACGGCAAACTGGAGTCGAAACGTAGGTGGGCAAGCCATTAACATCAATGAACTTGCGGCGTTATCAAGCGTTGTCCAAAACCTCGGTGAAGAATTCAATATTGGTTTAATGATGTATCCCGAAACTGGAGCCGGGAATGATAGCGTCGATGGCGGTTATCTACGTTATGGCATTCGTCAAATGACCAATGCTAATCGAACCGCATTGGCTAATATTGTGACTGCCCTTGACGGCAACGGCGATAAAGGAAATAACAATACTGTCTCGCTAGCGATGATGGAAGCCTATCGTTATTTCAGTGGTAAAGCTAACCGTGCCACCCATGGCAAGGACAAATCAGATTATGACGGTAATGCGCCCACATCAACGATAACACCATTTGAATCAGCGCTTGGCGACTATCCTTTAGGAACAAGCCCGTCTTCAAGTTCTTTATATAATTCTCCAATTACTGACATATGTCAGGATAGTTTTATTATTTATATTAGCAATGGTGCCTCTGGTGAAAATTCATCTGCGTTATCGGTCTCAGAGGCAGAGCTCTCATCTTTAGGTTATGACACGAGTTCCACCATTAACATCAGTCCTAACGGTCAACAAGGTAACTGGATGGATGAATGGGCCTACTTCATGGCCAACACCGATATAAATGGTGCCGCATCCGGCACACCGCATGTGTATACCTATGTCGTTGAAGTCGACCCGCAAACGACAGGACAAAATGATGATATGACCGCTTTGTTACAAAGCGTCGCGCAGAAAGGCAAAGGGAGTTATTTTGCTGTCTCGAGCACCAACGCAGGTGCCGGCATTACTAACTCACTAAACTCAATCTTCAATGAAATACAGGCGGTCAATAGTGTCTTTGCTGCAACCACATTACCTGTGAGTGTAAACGTCCGAGGCACTAACTTAAACCAAGTTTATATTGGTGTCTTCCGTCCCGACAGTACCAAGGCGCCACGCTGGTTTGGTAATTTAAAAATGTATGAACTGGGTTTCAACACGGCCACTTCAACACTATTTCTATCTGATTCTACTGGCGCTATTGCCGAAAATACGACTACTGGTTTCGTTGATCCAAGTGCGATCAGTTATCACTCATCAGGCTCATCCTTTTGGAGTTTTCGGGATGCGGAAGAAAATGGTGTCGGCGGCTCGTCCGACTCGCCCGATGGCGACTTGGTTGAAAAAGGTGGTATTGCTCAAGGGTTGCGAACTGATTTTGCCACTGCGGCTTTGCAAGCTACACGTAACCTCTACACATGCACAAATGGTACTACCTCATGCACAACAAATAGTTCTCTCTCCGCCACACCCTTTGCGACGAGTAATGATGGCTTGACCACAACGAATTTTGGTCTTGGCACAACGGCAGTATCAGCGCTTACTGGCTTTGAGAATAGACCCATCACCGAACTGACCGATAATAAGACCTTAACGGGCTTGGTCGCCCCCGGCGCGGGTGCAGTAACGATAAGCTCTTTATCCAGCGTACCTATTTCTCTGAAAACGATTTCATCGCTGTCTACCAATACACCGAAGTCTATCATCACTCTGAGTAACGCGATTAGTCAGGAATCCATTGATGGCCTGAATCGTGGCACAGGCGGGTCTAAAAATATTGCCACACTCACAGATAGCACAGCAAATTTTTCAGGCACTTCAATTCTGATCCATGTTGCCGGGGTCGGCTCCGCAGAATATAACGGCACCTATACTGCCACTGTTAATAGTTCTACAACTTTGAAATATGACACTGGCAACAGTAATCCAACAGTTAACCCTAATATTACTGGTGCGACTTACACCATTACCGGCACCACCGTTACCGCTGAAGTCACTGCGCACAGCTTTAATGTCGGCGATAATATTACCATCGCCGGTGTAACCCCCAATGATTTTAACGGGGTTGAAACGATTACCTCTGTAGCAGATGCTAATCACTTCTCCTACTCAACCAGTCCAACGCAATTAGCACCGGTTTCCAGTGTGACTGGCGCAACCGCTTCAGGACCCAGTGTTACCGCGTCTGCTACCATCGATAATACAGGTGGCGTTTATTCAGCCGGGGACACGGTAACTATTTCGGGCGCGAGTGTAGCCGGCTATAACGGCACATTCACACTTGCCACCGTCAGCGGCGCAACCAACCCGGCAACGATTACTTATAACGTCGGCAGTGCGCTAGCAACGCCTACTGGAACGATTACAATCTCAAAGGGCAATACCGTCACCGGTACAACAGCAGCGGCACATGGACTCTCAGCAACATCGCATTCCATCACCGGTGCAACGCCGACAGGTTATAATGGTACTTACACACTTGCCATCCCTTCGACCACTACGTTTACCTATACGACCTTTAATAAAATAACAACAACACCGGCAACCGTCGCCGGTAACGTGACACTGGCCTCAAGTTTCGGCACAACCGCAATTGCCACGCTGGTTGGCCATGGACTTGTTACTGGCGATAAGATTGTTGTTAGTGGCGGCACCAATCCTGAATATACGAATGGTAGTAACATCGGCGCGACAGTATGTGCGGCGTTCCCGGATGCTGGAACAACAACTAATCCTGCCGAGTTTTCAGTTACTAAAATTGATGATGATAATTTTAGTTATCCACTTGGTGCAACTGGTGTTACTGCCCCCTGTGCTGTTGTAGGAGCTACATTACCCACTTTCCGTTTAAACAATACCAACGGTACCGCTATTGCGACGTCAGTTGCACACGGTCTTACCACTGGCGATTCAATTGTAATATCCGATGCTGTTGACGGTGAAACAGCAATAACCGGAGCAGATACTTACAACGGCACACAGACCATTACTGTCACCAGTCTTGATACCTTTACCTATGATTTGGGCACAACCAAGACCAATCTGCAGGGCGCGGCGACAGGGATGGATGGCAATATCAAAACAACCACGGCCAAGGCACGCGTAGTCAACCATGGTTTTAACAACGGTGACAGTGTTGCTATTTCTGGTGCTACACCTACTGCATTTAATGGTAGCTTCACCATTACCAGCGTTCCAGATGTTGATAATTTCACCTACACCATCGCATCTGCAGAGGGCGATGCTTCGGGTAGCATTGTGGCCAGCTCCGGTGGTGGTAGTAGTGGCGAATTAGCGACCCTCATCGCCTGGGTACGTGGAGCAGATAATCAGCAAGATGAAAACAACAACGGTGCTAATACTGATGTGCGTGCTTCAGTCCACGGCGATGTATTACATTCACGCCCCGCGGTTATAAACTATAACCGGCATGGTAATGATGATGATGTGTATATTTTTTATGGTGCTAACGATGGCGTCTTCCGCGCCGTGAAAGGTGGCTTCGCTCAAAGTGATCTGTCTGAACCGCAACCTTTTGAAGAAGCATGGGGATTTATCCCGGAAGAATTCTTTTCAACACTGACTCGCATGCGTAATAACGAACCCGCCATTAGTAGCGATAACAAAAAGCCTTACTTCATGGATGGATCGATTGGTGTTTATACCAAGGATGCGAATAATGATGGAAAATTAGTGCATACCGATGGTGACGAGGTCTGGATATTTATCTCGAACCACCGTGGCGGTCGCTTTCTCTATGCCTTGGATGTCAGTAACCCGACCGATCCGAAACTACTGTGGCGAAAATCCAACGGTGATACGGGTTGGGGGGAATTAGGCCAGACTTGGTCGGTGCCAAATGTGCAAGAGATCGCCATTAATACTGGTAGCCCCGATACTGATGACACTGAAGTCGTATTGGTCTTTGGTGCTGGCTATGATCCACTAGTCGAGGATCTTGATCCGTTGAGCATCACAGCTTTTAATGCAGACGCTGATGGGGATGGTAATCTTGAAGTTCAGGTCGGCGCTGCTTCCTATGAACGCGGACAAGGCCGAGGTATCTTTGTTGTCGACGCAGAAAGCGGAGACATCCTTTGGCAAGCCGGCCCTGCAGCAGCAAACCCAAGTGCCTCACATCACTTTGAATCAGTGACGGGGATGGATTACGCTATAGCGTCTGATGTCGTTGTCATCACTGACCGCAATGGCAGCACCCCTAACCGTGCTTATGCTGGCGATACCGGCGGTAATATGTGGCGCGTAGACATGTCTGACACTAGCGTTTCCAACTGGACTGTCACCAAGATTGCGGATGTTGCCGACCACACTACTGTAAAAGCCGGTCTCGATGCTGATGGCGACCCCTTCACAAACTTTCCAGGCCTGCGCAAATTCTTGTTTCCACCTGACGTGGTGTATTCTGAAAATGGCTACGATGCTATCCTGATCGGCAGCGGTGATCGTGAACATCCATTTGATGAAAGCATCACCAATCGATTCTATATGTTCAAAGACCCTAGCGTCGGCACATCAATTAATGGTGGTTTTAGTACACTCGATGAATCAGATTTGTTTGATTCCACATCGAACTGTATACAGGCAGCGACGGCATGTAGTGGTACTGGTGATGAAGTTGACTCAAGCACGGCAGTATCCGCTCTTACTACTGCTGATGGCTGGTATATCACATTAACCCCCGGTGAAAAAGTTGTTGGTAATGCCGTTACACTAAACAATACAGTATTCTTTAATACCAATGTGCCTAGCTCTCAGGCAGGTGCTTCCGGCTCATGCGAGAGCGATCTGGGTGAAGCACGTCAATATAAAGTTAATTACGACGATGCAACCTCCATCGCTGATCAAAATATTGATGGCTATACCGATGCCTCAGATAGGTACACGGTACATTCCGGTGGTGGCTATCTACCTTCACCAGTTCCCGTCGTGGTTGAAATCAATGGTGAGATACATGAAGGTGTAATATCAGGTGTTGCTGTTACGCAACCACCTGGCTCAACACTCAATACACGACTCAGAAAATTCTGGTTCAAAGAAATGGAGTAATAAAAGTTGCTAAAATAACCGGCGATTATAATAACTATGTTTTAAATAAATATATGGATTTTAGTTGCTTGTGAACAGATGGATTAGCACATTTTAAAATTGAGTTGCGCTTATGAAGTGCATTCACGAAAGGTTCTGATCGCATCAGCCCGCACAAAGGCATAGATAGATGTACATTGCCTAATTTAATAGGCTATTGATTGTTAGGCTTTATTTTTTCTTAGCTGCATATTCTTCTGCTGCTAATTTATTTACCACATCAATAATAGCGCTATAACCTCCGGCCATGGATGCGCTTGTGCCATATTTACCATTGATAATAACTGCTGGCACTCCTGTCAAAGCATAACGTTGCCCCATTAAACGTGCGTACCTGACATTATCTTGAACGTCTTTTGAATCATAGGCCTTATCAAACTCTTCACCAAGCACACCATGTTCTGCAAAAAACATCTTCAGCGCTTTTTTTCCTGTAATGTTTCTTTTTTCTTTATGTATTGCATCAAACAATGGTCGATGAATTTTATCTAGCACGCCAAGATTTTTTGCCACATAAAAGCCTCTTGCGTTAGGCAACCAATTTTTACCTAATACGGCTGGGATACGAACAAACTTAATATATTCAGCTTTATCTTCAAGCCATTTTTCTATTACTGACTCGAATTGATAACAATGTGAACACCCATACCAAAAAAACTCCAAGACCTCTATTTTATCACCCGTTCTCGTCAATTGTGGTGAAAGTAATTTTTTGTAATTATCAGCACCATAACTAGTACTGAACAACATTAAAGAAAGTAAAAATATATTAAGAACAAATATAAGAAATGATTTTATTTTCATGCGCGATGGCCTTTAAAAAACTTTTCTATGTCAAACTTAATTTGCATCATAGAAGCAGTTTTAGCATTTTATGCACACAGAACTAATCTAATATTATTGAATTTAAAAAGAGACTATATGCATAGACATGTACTTAGTATTTTATTGACAATACTCTTCTATCTTTTTTTGTGACTCTGCTAATCCGGCCTGCCGTGTTTCTTCATCAATCCTGATGCGACTACCATCTTCCTGTTGAATCAAACCGCGCGGCCTTGAGTAGGTTTGCATACTTTGGTGGGCACGTTTGCAATTTTCTTTTTTAACAGCCTCATTCTCTTTTTGTAATGCTTCTATCTTGGCCTGCTCCTGACGGTCACTACGAATGTCATCGGCCTTGTTTTTTTGTTGCTCTATCTGATTTTGCGCGCTTTCAGTATCAATCTTAATCTTCGATGGCGGCTTGATCTGTTCGCCCTGAATATCACCCGGAGGTGGGCTTTGTGTGTAGTGCGTATTGCCATTTTCATCCACCCATTTATACATTTTGGCTTCTGCAATCGACGTAAAAAGCGCCGCATTAAAAATGATAACTGAAATTAGTGCTGCTTTATTAAACTTAAACTTTTTCATAATTTTTACCCTAGTTCAATTTTGTCTGAAATTCAGGTGTACGACTTAAAGAATCTATTGTAACCTATTGATAATAATTGCGTATATGTATACATTCATATATAGCATTTGACAAGAAAAACTATGAAAGGTTTTAGAGTTTCTGGCCTATTCATCTGTCAAAACGTCAGGAGGTTGATAATCATGAAGTATATATTTAAGTCTTATATCATCTTGTCATTGTTAATTATCAGTTTTAATAGCATGTCTGCCGTTAAAATTGTTGAATGTGAAGACGAGGAAGGAAATAAAACGTTTCAAAAAACGTGTCCACCTGGCTCAACAACAATCAATGAAAAACGTATTGCGACAGGTAGTAAAGATGCCACTGAAGAGAAACCAGTTAAGCTAGACCAAATAGGCTCCTCTGTTAGCGCAACCATGTATTCAATCCCGACATGCAGTCCTTGTGAGGCTGTACGTGAATTTTTACAAATTAAAAATATCCCTCTGTCTGAAATAAACGTGGAAGGAGATATTGATAAACAAGCTGAATTGGTGAAATTGAATGGTTCACTGAATGTGCCAATTACTTTAATTGGGGATAGAAAACTCTCCGGTTATAACCGCACTGAGTTAGTCTCAGCACTCAAATCTGCCGGTTGGAAAGACCCCAATGAAGCAGATAAAAAAGAAAATGAAATAACAAATAAAACCGAATAAGATCAGTTAACAGCCTCTGAATTTTCTTTCAAAAGTTCTTTTGGTAGTGAGAATACCACTTTTTCAGTTATCCCCGGGTTCTCTTCAACCATTGAAGCACCCCAAGCTTTCAGTTGTGCGATAACTTCTTCAACCAAAATCTCTGGTGCTGATGCACCCGCAGTTAAGCCAATATTTTCCTTTCCATTCACCCATTCTTTTTTAATTTCAGAAGCATCATCAATCAAATACGCCGGGACACCTGCCTTCTGCGAAAGCTCCATCAACCGTGTCGAGTTTGAGCTGTTCGGAGAACCAACCACCAGTATTAGATCACATTTAGAAACGAGATTTTTAACCGCATCTTGTCTATTTTGAGTGGCATAACATATATCTTCTTTTTTAGGGCCGTCGATTTTGGGAAATCGTTCGCGCAAAGCATTAATGACGAGAGCTGTATCATCCATAGATAACGTCGTTTGCGTCACAAAGGCGAGAAACTCCGGGTTTTTAACTTTTAATTTAAGTACATCCTCAACTGACTCAACCAAATACATGCCACCATTGCCGTTCTTGGGTCGATACTGTCCAATCGTACCTTCGACCTCTGGATGCCCTTCATGTCCAATTAAGATGCACTCTCTCTCTTCGTCTTGATATTTACCCACTTCCATATGCACCTTGGTTACAAGCGGACAGATAGCATCAAACACTCTAAGACTCCGCTGTGCCGCTACTTCACGCACTGCTTTCGAAACCCCATGCGCACTAAATATTACCGTTGAATCATCAGGGACTTCATCCAGTTCTTCGACAAATACAGCCCCTTTATCACGTAAGGTATTGACAACATATTTATTGTGTACCACCTCATGGCGTACATAGACTGGCGCGCCAAACAAGGTCAGTGCACGTTCAACAATTTCTATGGCACGATCAACACCGGCACAAAAGCCACGTGGATTAGCGAGTAATATTTGCATTTATTTTTACCTTATAAACAATCATTAAAAATGTGTGCGTCAGTATATCAAATCTCAGGAATCATTCTCTGACTCATTAAACCAAAAGGCATCAATTATCAGCATGAATGCGCCAATGAATATAGCTGAATCAGCGATATTGAATGCTGGCCAGTACATGTCCTTATAATAAACCTCAATAAAATCTACAACATAGCCTAAAATTACTCTGTCACAAACGTTACCAAGCGCACCACCCAAAACCAATGCCAAAGCGGCTAGTAACCAACGTTTATTTGCAGGCAAGTCATACATCCAGACAATAATTGCAATGCTTATCAAGCTAGCTAAACCGATAAAGAACCAACGTTGCCAGCCACCAGCTTGACTTAAAAAACTAAACGCAGCACCGGTATTATGCATCAGGGTCAAATTGAAACCGGGGACGATATGCACAGCTTGATACAATACCAATTCTTGAGATGCGTAATATTTTGTTATTTGATCAAGAATAATTACAGCCGAAGACAAACTTAACCATTTAAACATCACTAATTAATCCCTGTCTTAGGCGATACTAATATTTTCAATACAACGATCACATAACTCGGGATGAGTCTCATCTGTACCGACGTCTTCTCGATGATGCCAACAGCGAACACACTTGTCATGTTCTGATGCAACTGCACCAATGTACAAACCGGGTACTTCAGTCTCAACAGCTTGTGCAGGCTGTTCAGAAATATCATGTAAGCGTGCATAAGAGGTAATTAAAACAAAGCGTAATTCATCGCCTAATTTTGCAAGCTGCTGCTTAACATCATCACTACAATATAAATCGACTTCCGCATCCAATGACGAACCGATCTCGCCACTAACACGTAATGTCTCTAGTTGTTTATTAATCTCATCACGTATGGGAATAATCGAATCCCAAACAACTTTGCGTTGCTGCGCTTCCACTTCATTTATTTCTAACGTATACCAGTCTTCCAGAAAAACAGATGCACTGCGCTTACCTGGAATGTACTTCCAAATCTCATCAGCAGTGAAACTTAATATAGGTGATAACCAGCGCGTCATCATTTCCACAAGGTGATACATCGCAGTTTGTGATGATCGTCGTGCCAGACTATTCTCGGGTGTGGTGTATTGTCTGTCTTTAACAATATCAAGATAAAAACCGCCCATTTCGACCACACAAAATTGATGCAACATTTGATAAATCAAATGAAACTCATAATTATCATAGGCATCATTAATTTCTTTTTGTAACCGTATCGCATGTTCAATAGCCCATTTATCAATGTCCAGCATATCTGCATAGGCAACACTATTTTTCTCAGGATCAAAACCATCAAGGTTAGATAATAAATAACGTGCTGTATTGCGAAAACGACGATAGGCATCTGCCATTCGTTTAAGGATTTCATCGGACACGCTCATCTCGGTGCGGTAGTCGGTTGCAGCCACCCATAAACGCAAAACATCCGCGCCTAAAGCATTCATTACTTTTTGCGGGGCAACGACATTGCCCTTGGACTTAGACATTTTCATGCCTTTGGCATCGACAGTAAAACCGTGTGTCAGAACATTACGATAAGGCTGTTCACCATCATTCATTGCGACGGAAGTTAATAACGAAGATTGAAACCAACCTCGATGTTGATCAGAACCTTCCAGATAAAGATCTGCAGGAAAACTTAGACGATCATCAGTTTTTAATACTGAGAAATGTGTAACACCGGAATCAAACCAGACATCCAGGGTATCGGTAACTTTGGTATATTGATCTGACTCATCACCAAGAAGAGCAGTTGTCTCTAGATCAAACCAGCCATCGATTCCTTTTTCATCGATTAAACCAGCAACTTTTTCAATCAACTGAAGTGTATCAGGATGTAATTCCTGTGTTTCACGATGTATAAATACGGCAATGGGAACACCCCAGGTACGTTGCCGTGAAATACACCAATCAGGACGCCCCTCAATCATGCCGTGGATTCGTTCTTCTCCCCAGGATGGCAACCAATTTACGTTCTTGATTGCCTTTAATGCCTCACTTCGCAGACCATTACCATCCATACTGATAAACCATTGAGGTGTAGCACGAAAAATAATGGGGGTCTTGTGTCGCCAACAATGTGGGTAACTATGTAGCAATGTTTCCTCATGTAATAAGGTGCCCTTTTCTTGTAACACGCTTAATACAGAAGCATTGGCCTTAAACACATGTTCGCCAGCAAAGAGTTCTGTGTTGGCTAAGAAACAACCATTATCACCCACCGGATTATCAACCTCTAAGCCATAACGTAAACCAACAGCATAATCATCCTGGCCATGACCTGGTGCGGTATGTACGGCACCGGTACCCGCCTCTAGCGTGACATGGTCACCTAAGATAATAGGCACTACTCGCTGATAAAAGGGATGTTGTAACTTCATGCCTTCCAGTTCAGAACCAAGGCAAGTCCCAAGCACCGAATAATCGTCTGTACCACAAAGTGTCATTAGGTCTTTATATAGGCCTTCGGCCAAAACCAGTGCTTCATTGCCACTTTGCACTAATACATATTCAAAGCCAGGATTTAAAGCCACTGCCTGATTCGCAGGTAAGGTCCATGGCGTCGTCGTCCATATAACAACGGATAAAGATTCAACACTGGTTTCAACGTTAAAGCATTTCAGTAACGCGTCCTTATCAATTACTTCAAAACGCACATTTATGGCGGGGGATTGTTTGTCTTCATACTCAACCTCTGCCTCGGCCAGTGCCGATCCACAATCGGTGCACCAGTGCACAGGCTTTACACCTTTATGCAGGTGTCCCGCATCGATTATTTCTCCAAGCGAGCGAACAATGTTTGCTTCGGTTTTGAAGTCCATTGTGAGATAAGGATTCTGCCAATCACCCAGAACACCTAAGCGAATAAAATCTGTACGTTGTTTATCAACTTGCTTCTGTGCGTATTCACGACACGCATTTCTAAATTTATCGGGTTCAACTTTTACCCCTGCCTTACCGATCTTTTTTTCTACCTGTAGTTCAATGGGTAAACCATGACAATCCCATCCCGGAACGTACGGCGCATCCAGTCCATTTAAACTTTGTGACTTAACAATGATGTCTTTAAGAATCTTATTAACTGCATGGCCAATATGAATGTCGCCATTGGCATAAGGAGGACCATCATGCAAAATAAATTTCTTGGCGCCCTCTTTGCTTTTGCGTATCTGTCCATACAGATCATTTTCCTGCCACTGCTTCAACATTTCTGGTTCGCGTTGGGCAAGATTCGCTTTCATTGGGAATGCGGTCTTAGGTAGATTTAGTGTGTCTTTATAATTCGTCATTACTGCTAGTATTTATTATTGATTCGGATTAATTCGTTATTATATGTTTATTCAAACTGCTTCTTGCAGTTTCTATGTCCTTTGCTATCTGGAAGACTAATTCTTCCTCGGTTTTAAAATCTCCTTCGCCACGCAATTTTTCCAGTAACTCAACCTGAACATGCCGACCATACAAATCCTCATCGTAATCCAGAATATGCACTTCTAAAATAACATGCTCGCCTTTATAGACGGGTCTAGATCCAACATAGATAACAGCGTCTAATGGTTTATTCTCAATACCATACACTCGTCCAGAGAATATACCGACTACTGGCGATAAGTAGCGATGTAATTCTATATTGGCCGTAGCAAAACCAAGCTGCCGGCCACGTTTGTCACCATGCACTACACGTCCACTTATTCTATAAGGTCGTCCAAGTAAATCGTTCGCCTTATTCATCTCGCCATCAGCTAATAATTGCCGAATTAAAGTACTGCTCACTCTTTCACTTTGACAATTCAGGGTATTTGTCATCTCAACTGCAAACCCCTTTTCTTCTGCCACATTAACCAAGTAATGATAATTGCCTTGTCGATTTTTGCCGAAGTGAAAATCATCACCAATAATTAACTCTTTAACCGCCAATGCATCTAACAAAATATCATCGACAAATTGTTCTGCCGTTAGATTAGCAATCTGCTCATTAAACCTGAGGCAAACCACCCTATCAATATCATGACGAGAAAACTGCTGAAGTTTTTCGCGTAAGCGCGTCAATCGTGACGGTGCTTTTTCTGGAGCAAAAAATTCAATGGGCTGTGGTTCAAATATGACTACAGTTGATATTAAACCTGTTTCTTTCGCGGTTTTCTTTAATTGTTCCAGAACTTTCTGATGGCCTAAATGAACACCATCAAAATTACCAATCGTAGCAGCACATTCTTTTCTTTGTCGCTGCAAATTATGCAGTCCGCGAATAAATTTCATCAGTATCCTAGATTCCTCAATTGAACCCGTTTTAGTGTGCGTTTTTCAGGTTCAGTTGCGCCGACTAAAAAGCCGCGCATAGTTATTCTACGTAAGGCTTTTGCTGTCAAGCAAATGGGCCTGAAAAACGTACAATCAAATGGGTAGGCCTCACGTAAGTCTACATTAGTAGCTCCCACACTATTACTCATAATATTGATACACATAATCCTGATTTATAGCCGGTCAATTGAGGAATCTAGGATTATTAAAAACCGTGAATTATACCGATCAGTGCTGCGCTGTCATCTTCTGCCAACGAATGCCGGTAACCCAAAGCACGGAAAAATAACAAATCCCACCAGCGATTATCCACAGCGACAGTTGCCCTGCACGCTGCAACATATTCCAGGCAAACCATTGCTCTGGCATGGCGATGAAATAATGAATCAAAAAGGCCATTGTACTGACCGCGACAATGATTTGGATACCGAATTTAAGCCATCCTGGTTCTGGTCGATAAACACCCTCTTTTCGTAATAACCAAAATAGCAAGAAAGCCTGCAAGATGGCTGATAATGACGTTGCCAGTGCCAGACCAACATGCGCAAATGGGCCAACTAATAAGAAGTTAAGGCCAATATTCGCAAACATTGCAAACGCACCAATCTTTACCGGTGTTTTTGTATCCTGCCTGGAAAAAAAGCCCGTCGCAAAAACCTTGATCAAAATAAACGCGGGTAAACCTAAGGAATAGGCCAGTAAACTTTTCCCAGACATAATAGTGGCATAGGTTGTAAATTCACCATATTGGAACAAGGTCGCTAATATAGGAACAGCAAGTACAGCTAGACCTATTGCCGCAGGTACTGCGATGATGAACACCCAACGTAATGCCCAATCCATCATGCTAGAAAATTTATCTGTCTCCTTTTTCGCATGTTCGCTAGATAAATTGGGCAATAAGACGGTCGCTAGGGCTATCCCGAAAACACCAAGCGGGAATTCAACCATACGATCCGAGAAATATAGCCAGGAAATACTACCGTCGACCAAATTTGAAGCAAATATGGTATCAACCAATAGATTAATTTGCACAATAGACACAGCAAATAGCGTAGGTAGCATCAATTTCAAGATTCGCTTAACACCCTCCCTGTCCCGGTTCAATCCAGGTCGAGGAAATAATTTAAGCCGCATTAAAAAAGGAAATTGAAATAGCAGCTGAGCAACACCCGCAATCAAAACACCCCATGCCAATGCCGTTATCGGCACATCCATTTTTGGTGCCAACCAAATGGCACAACTGATCAAGGAGAGGTTGAGTAATACAGGCGTAAACGCGGGGATGGCAAATTGTTTATACGTATTGAGAATACTGGCAGCAAAGGCCGTTAAAGAAATAAAGAAAATGTATGGGAACGTCACCCTCAGCATATCTGTAGCGATAACATGTTTAGCATCTTCAAAACCCGGGGCAAAGACCATAATTAGTAAAGGTGCGGCAAACACGCCAATTAACGTCACGACAAATAAAACCAGACCAAGAGTTGCGGAAGTTTGATCAACCAGTGCTTTGACAGATTCGTCATCGCGTTGCTCTTTATATTCAGCTAGCACAGGGATAAATGCTTGTGAAAATCCGCCTTCTGCAAATAAACGACGTAAAAAATTAGGGATACGAAAAGCCACAATGAAGACATCCACACCAGCGCCAGCACCAAACAGGCGCGCGATCACAACATCCCGTATTAAACCAAAAACACGTGAGATTGTAGTCATTCCACCCACTGTGAACGTGGACTTTAACAATTTGCTGCTCATTCTACATTTCCATAATCAATATCGATCGTTAACAACCTTGCCTATCTAGTTGTTTTTTCTTCCAATTAAGACAATCCTCGGAAGGATATCATATACTGGCGGAAGCATTGACAAATTGCCCCAACATCCGCATGATATCGCGCCTTTAGAGAATGAATCAGGAGTTTTAAGAGTGGCCAATATTGCATCAGCAAAAAAACGTGCGCGTCAGGGCGAAAAACTACGCCTTCACAATGCGAGTCAACGTTCTATGTTACGGACCCAAATAAAGAAAGTCATCAGCGCTATCGAATCAAAAGATAAAGAAGCAGCTCAAACTGCTTATCAGTCTGCTGTCCCTGTCATCGATGCAATGGTCTCAAAAGGAATCATTCATAAGAACAAAGCGGCTAGACATAAATCGCGATTAAACGGTCACGTGAAAGCGCTTTAAGATTCAATCACAGTATTATATTAAAACCGGCTAAATGCCGGTTTTTTTATTTACACGGACGTAATGTATATCGCTTGTGCAGGAGCACATAAGCGATGAATTTACAGGATGGACCGTCATCGAAAATTTCTCCTGCATTTTCGATATTTCCGCCATCCATGGCGGTCATGTCGCGAGAGGACACGACCACATGGATGTGGGAGGTAGAGTAATGTCAGGAGCAGTTACCGAGGAAGTCCGAAGCGACCATGTAGATATCATGAATCAATCTAGTCATTATATATATATTCATACTCAATATTACGTCAGTATCAAATTATCTCGATGAATCAACTCATCTTCATCAAGCTGGCCTAATATTTCCTCAATTTCTTTATTCGACTTGCCCATGATTAATTTGGCCTGTATCGAATCATAATTCGTTAAACCACGGGCTATCTCATTACCCGCTTTATCAACACAAGAGATTATTTCACCACGCTTAAAATCACCTGATACAACACGAATACCGACGGGTAACAAACTTTTTCCGTTTTTTGTCAATGCGACAATAGCACCATCATCCAGCGTGACGGCACCGAGCAGATGAGATTGATTCGCTAACCATTGTTTTCGTGCCGTTATAGGTTCTTTATTCGTCGTCAATAAAGTACCAACGTTTTCTCCATCTGCTATTTTAATTAAAGTGCTGTTATCATTACCCGAAGCGATAATAGTTTGCGTGCCTGATCTAGTCGCAATCACTGCTGCTTTCAATTTAGTACGCATGCCGCCTCTACCTAAACTACCCCCTTCACCGGCATAACTTTCTAAGGCTTTATCGCCCGCTTTCGCTTCTTCAATTAACTTAGCTGTACTGTCTAAACTGGGGTTAGCGGTAAACAGACCTTCTTGATCTGTTAATAAAACAAGTAGTTCAGCATCAACCAGATTTGCCACCAATGCGGCTAAGGTATCGTTATCTCCCAACCGGATTTCATCTGTCGCTACCGAATCATTCTCATTAACAATCGGCGCGACACCTAAAGCCAATAAGGTATTTAGACTGGTGCGAGCATTAAGGTAGCGCGCGCGATTAGCGATATCATCATGTGTTAATAAAATCTGTGCTGTATGTTTGCCGTATTTTTGAAAGCAAACTTCATAGGCCTGAATTAACCCCATCTGTCCTACCGCAGCAGCAGCTTGTAATTCATGAATAATATTAGGTCTCGTTTTCCAGCCCAACCGAGCAACCCCTTCGGCTACAGCACCAGAGGAGACAATGACTATCTCAATGCCACGATCGTTGAGCGCAACAATTTGCTTTACCCAATTATCGAGTAACTCGTGTTTAAGACCACAACCATTATCCGTCAGTAAGGCACTGCCTATTTTTACCACCCAACGTCGTGTGTCTTTTAATTTTTTCCGATCATCACTCACTTATTTTATCCTGACTTACTATCCAATCATGTATTGCATAAGTTAACTTCTTGCAGCCTTCTTTTGTTACCGCAGAAATAACAAAGATCTTATTTTCATATTTCAATTTAGTCTGTAACTCTTCTATCAACTCATCAAACAATTCAGCCGGTAAAACATCAGACTTATTTAAGACTAGCCAACGTTCTTTTTGTGAGAGCCCCTCATCGTAACGCTTCAATTCAGCTTCAATCGTTTTTATATCTTTAAATACCTGTTCTGGATCATTACTGGCATCAACAATGTGTAACAATAAATTTGTTCTACTTAAGTGTTTTAAAAATTCTATTCCAAGTCCGGTTCCGTCCGCAGCACCCTCAATTAAACCGGGAATATCTGCAA
>Ga0209425_10002292_pt1 | contig 21450 bp, 19 predicted proteins | sample COG_05_FD_184749 | JGI IMG/M metagenome (GOLD analysis project Ga0209425, IMG submission 184749) | Pelagic Microbial community sample from North Sea - COGITO 998_met_05 (SPAdes) (version 2) | ecosystem: Environmental > Aquatic > Marine > Neritic zone/Coastal water | place: Helgoland, sampling...
GTTTTTGTCAAATTCTATTTCTGATAACGATCTTTGTTTTTTCAATGAAATTAGATTATTAAAATGAGGTTCAATGAAATTATAGGACATATAAATTGATAATAAACTAGATAATATGATAAGAATAAGAAAAGGTAATACATTACCTAAAGAAAATACTGCACTCAATAGAAAAGATGCTGCTAACAACCAAAGAGTACCTGATGTAGGGAAATCTCCAATAAATGATTTTCCAAATGGACCTAATTCTCTATTAGAGCTGCTCACGAATTTATTCCTCTGAAGAGTTAGTAATCTCTTGTTTCTTAGATTCTGCTTGAAGAGTTACTAACTCAAGATAAGAAGTTCGTGCCTTGAGATATTTATCCATTTCTTCTAGATAAGATTGTTTTTCAGCTGCATAAAGACTACCGTCTCTTGCATTCTTATCCATCTTAAACAAAATTCCGAAAAAGAATAGAGTGAGAAACAATGGACCTAACAGCATGAGATAATTTTCATTCATATTGTAAGTATCACCATATACCTCAACTCCAGAACCTAGTATTATCGAGATAAAGAAAACTGCTGGCCAAAGAATCAGATTAGCCAATAATAATACCCATTCATAAAGTTCATACTCAGATCTCCTTGAAGGTCGGCGTGGTTTGGTTACTGGTGCTTGATCCATGTGGTTACCTAATACTTCAGGGTCAGGCTTCTGATATGAGGCTTCTGTAATGAAAGATGTTTCTTTAAGCACTGAAAGATCTATTTTAGACGCTTTTCTATCATTAATAATCTTATTTCTAGTGATTGGAATTGAAACTATCGATAAGAAAATTATCGAAATTATAGTAACTGAGACCATTACCAACCAATCATATGAAAAATCATCTACATCTAAAATCCGAGATACGAAACTGACTAGGAATACCAAGTATAGGATATATAGAGACGAAAATCTCCTCATTAGATATAGAATTGAAGACACTATGAGAAGGATGAATATTAAATCAGTAAGGTTGGGATGTAATGAAAAAGCATCATATGATTGCTGAGAATCAAAACTTGAAGACATAGCGTAAGCAATAACTGAACCTAATATCGTGATAAGACGTAAGAGAATTGCACCAACATCTCCCAATCCATCCGCTATCGTAGAAACGAATCCATTGGATACAGAGTTTTCTGAAAGATAAGCGAGCCATAAAGCAGATTGGAAAATAATAATAGCCGGAATAACATACTGAATATTTACAATTAGTTTTTTAGATATTGAACCTAGACCTACCACCATTCTTTCAAAAAGATCTACTACTTCGTCCATTTTAGGACCCATTCTATCAAAAAGATCTACTACTTCGTCCATTTTAGGATTCATTGTGTCATTATCACTTAATATCGAATCTTTTTGTTCAATAATTATTGGTTCAGAATCAATCTTCACTGGCTCTTGAACATCATTAGACATTAAATCTTGAGCTAAATCTGAAGAAAGTTTTTTCTGATCATTTGAAAATTCAAAATTCTTAGAAAATGAATCAATTGAATCTAAAATTCTGCCGACTCTAGAACTTGATGAACTGTCTACTTGCTCATCTACCACGAGTAATGCTGAGCATTGATGTCTTTGAATCTCTCGGGTAATTATAGACTATTACGACTTACTTGACACTTATCTTCTAAGAAGTAACTGTGGAGGTATACGATATTGATATTCCATATTTGGTCCAATCAATTCGATTATTTCCATTTTTTCATCTATTCGAATAAGTGTAACAAATGTATCAACACCATGTAGTGGCATATTAGCTACGAGTTGACCACTCCTATGAATTATTAATTCCGTCTTAACATCTGGAGGATTTGATGAAAATCTAAGAGAGTTGTCATCAATTAAAATAGTACCAAGATTATCGAATATCTTCGAAAAATAAATACAAAGTTCAGTCCAATTAGAAATTTGGATCTCACGCATGATATGGGGTGTAGTGATGAAGTATTTGGGAATGGTGGTGCCGGGAGCGGGACTTGAACCCGCGACCTTCGGATGTCTCAGACACTCAAAGCAGGCTGTTGCGCTCATGACTAGTTCCAGTAGAAATCAGATTTCCACAAAAAATTACCCTATGAGTCCGACGCGCTACCAACTACGCCACCCCGGCAGTAAGCCTTTCGACTGACAACCACCATTTGAGTATAACCATCCCCAAAAGAGGTTTTCAGAGGACCTTATGCACCCGTACCCTTGATGAGTAGTTCTGCATCGGCAATACGTGGTCGACGTAGATACTGCCCTCCGCGCTAGCGCTTACAATGACCGTAAGCGTAAGTCTAGTGGTGGTAAAGAAGAAAAGAAAACTACTTCTAAAAAAATTGAGCCATTCGATCCTGTTGCGCATGCAATAAAGGAACTAGCAGATGCTTATTCAATGTGGGTTGTACTAATTTATGGGTCGTTAGTTGCAATAGGTGAACGTTATCTATTAATGCCTTCAATGGAAGAACCTGGTGCGATATTATATCTTTTACCATTACTATTATCTGCAACGATTATTCCATTACATCGAATTGTATTGCCGAAGAAATATAATGAATTGTATACTAATGGAAATTGGTTTAGGGCGATATTTTTGTTTATATTTACTTGGTTAGCATTGTCATTCATTGTTTCTAACCCTCCATTGGCAGATATTGCGCCACCGACACTAGCAGGAGGGATAGATATTGAACAAACCGAAGGTATTGAAAACACTAATTGGGATAATGGTGTATACACGATAGATCTCAACCAAGACACCGTAGATGTCGTTTTAGGGATGGCAGTAAGAGATAATGTTGAGGCAGAGTCAGTACAAATAAATGCAGCAATTTATTATCGAGGAGAAATGATTCAAGAGTTGGCTAATGGTACTGCCATTTCACATACTGAAGATATAGAAATGTTTTCATCAGTAACTAATTGGAGTAGAGGAGCTAAAATAGGCCAGCATGAAAGTGATGTAGGAATGGCTTGGGATTTAGGAACTCTTGAACCGGGAGAATATACTCTAGAAATTACAATGACTGAACAAGGAAATCCTTGGGTAAATACTTCTGAATTAGAATATACTATCCTAATAGCACAAACTACTGTACTTTAATCTGAGAACAAATTTTCGCAGTCATTGCGTCTAATTGCAAAGATTCTCCGCCACCTTCAACCATTCTAAAATCAGTTTCAGCCATTACTTCGGTTACTTTGAGTTTTTGAGATTCATCAAAGAATGAAACACTACCCAATTCTCTATGTAACTGATTGACTAAATCTGTACCTGCTAAACCAAATCTATCTAGAAGTTCTCTAAGTCTTCTTCTAGCAGGTTGAAATCCATCTTGTTGACATGCTAGAAAATAACCATGTAATTCTTCAGGAGGAGCAGTGGCAGTTGTTTCATAGATTAATTCACGAGTCACATTAGTATCTAATGAAGCAGCAACTTGTAAGGAGGTAATTGCCTTCCTTAAATCCCCAAGAGAAACATGAACAATAGCATCGGCTGCTTCTGGATGTAGTTCAATATCCTCTCCTAAAGCAACACTGACAATCATTTCTCTGACCTGATCTTCAGCTAGCGGACGGAATCTGAATACTGCACATCGAGATTGAATAGGTTCAATAATCTTAGATGAATAGTTGCAAGATAGTATGAACCTACAGGTTTCTGCATATTGTTCCATTATTCTCCTAAGTGCCCCCTGAGCATCAGGAGTCAAGGCATCGGCCTCATCCAGAAAAATAACCTTGAATGTAGTTCCAGGAACCGGAGCAGTTCTAGCAAAAGATTTGACTTTAGTTCGTATTGACTCTAATTTTCTCTCATCACTAGCATTCATTTCCAACATATTTGTACGATATCCTTCTCCAAATACATCCCTAGCTAAAGCAATTGCAGCAGTAGTTTTTCCAGTCCCAGGAGGACCTGCAAACAAAAGATGAGGGAAGGTACGTTTCTGAGCATATGCCTTGAGTCTTTCAACAACTGCACGCTGACCTTTGATGTCACCAACTGTACGCGGGCGATGGCGTTCTACCCAAAGTTCACTCATAACAATCAAATCTATGCAAAGGGGGCTGTCCTTGAACGTTTTGAGTAGTGATGGTTGAACTATTAGTAACCTTCATCAGCATTTGGGAATTCTTTATGACGTACATCTTCGATGTACTGCTTGACTGCTCCATCAATAGTTTCACCTAAATCTGCATATCTTCTTAAGAATCTGGGGCTGAAATCTTTTGTGATTCCAAGCATATCATGGAGGACTAATACTTGGCCGTCACAATCAACTCCTGCGCCTATTCCAATAGTAGGAATTGTAAGGGCCTCACTGACTTTCTTAGCCAAATCAGCGGGTATCTTTTCAAAGACAATTGAGAAACATCCAGCATCTTGCAATGCTTTCGCATCCTCAAGTAATTTAGTAGCCTCATCTTGCTCTTTAGCTCTAACGCTGTAAGTACCAAACTTGTATATTGATTGAGGAGTCAATCCTAGATGCCCCATGACTGGAATTCCTGCTTGTTGGATGCGTTTCACAGATTCAACTACTTCAGAACCACCTTCGAGCTTTACTGCATGACCACCAGATTCTTTCATAATACGGATTGCAGAATCAAGTGCTGTTTTAGAATCTCCTTGATAAGTACCAAATGGCATATCAACTACTACTAGTGCCCTATCTACTCCTTTAATTACACATTGAGCATGATAAATCATATGTTCTAAAGTAATAGGAACAGTTGTTTCGTTACCTGCCATCACATTAGATGCTGAGTCCCCAACCAAAATAACGTCAATTCCCGCAGCATCTACCAGTCTTGCTAAAGAATAATCATATGAAGTAAGCATAGTGATTTTTTCACCAGATCTTTTCATCTCCTGCAGAGTGTGAGTAGTGACTTTTTTGACTCGACTAGATATGGGCATATACTCACTTCCTGTGCACTCCGATAGACATCCATGCCTTCAATTGAACTCCTACTCAATCACTAATCGAAATCTAATTCCTCGACTCCTCTTAAAAATTCATCAATTTCTAACACGCCATCATCATTTTCATCCGCAGAATGGAAATATGTTCTCAAAGCGTCCCAATTTCCATCTTCCGATGTTGAGAAACCAAGAGCAGACATTGCAGCGATAAATTCATTTAAATTAAGATGATTATTTCTCTCAGTATCCGCAGCATGGAATGCAGCCCATCGCCTACGATGTTCGACTTCATCAGGATTTGTAAACTGGAGACGGAATGTATCCCAAGGAGTTATAGGACTTTCAACATGATTTCTTCCATAAAAACTGTAAATTATTATGCCGATTATAATAGCAGATAATGCGCCAATGACTGCTTTCATCCCCATTGCGTAGATTAGTACTAGGCCACCTAAAATTCCTGAAATTTGTAAGACAGGGAAAAATGGAGACTTCCATGTAGGCTCATACCAATGAGATTTCGCAGAAGTCCTCAAAACTAGAACACAAGCGTTAATCAAGATGAAGACCATGATATTGAATCCAGAAGCGAGTTCTGCAACATCATGAACTGGTAGGTAAAGAATTGCAGCTGCCATCGAAAGACCAGTGCCAATTATCGCCCAATGGGGAGTTTCATATTTATTATGGACATTCTCGAAAAGAGCTGGTAATAAACTGTCACGAGCCATAGCAAAAAGGAATCTTGATGCAGCCATAATACCAGCAAGAGCACCAGAAAGAACGGTTATAGCAGCAAAAGTAGCTGCTATTGTTGCAATCGTCTTACCACCTGTGCTCAAAGCGAAAACATAGATAGGATCTTCTCTAGCATGTCCACCCTCAACATAACTAGTTGGATCTACAGTAATTGCCATAGTTAGAGTAACAAAAACATATAAAAAAATACTAAATAATAAAGAAATTAGAATACCTTGTGGCATATTTTTACCTGGGTTTTTGATTTCTCCCCCAACTGCAGCGAGTTTCGTCACCCCTATGTATGAAACAAAAACTAGAGCAGCAGTTGATGAGAAACTATGCCAATCTGCACCTAATGCTTCTCGAGATAAGGCAGCATCCCAATTCAATTCTGTAGTTGCTAATGCCCAAATACAGACACAAATTAGATAGGTCACTGAAACTAAAACTATTGGTGTTTGAACTTTCTTAATACTTTTAGCGCCTAAAATATTGATTCCTACTATCAAGGCTAGCATAATCATTACAGCGGCATCAAGATTTATTGAAATGCCAATAATCCCTTCTAATACCCATAAATATGCTCTGAAACCAATTAGAGCAAAGGCAGATTTTAGCATAAAGTTAGCCCATAATCCTAAACCAGATATTGTCCCAATTATTGGACCAAATGTTTTCTCAATATACACATATGCGCCACCTGAAGTAGGCATTGCAGTAGCCAGTTCAGATTTGGAAATCGCACCAGGCAATACAACTAAACCTGCAAATAGGTATGCTAACCAAATACCCCCTAGAGGAGATTCACCTCCACCTAATTCCATCATGGCTAAAGAAGGAAGAACGAATAAACCACTTCCAAGCATTGCAGAAATCGAAAGTATGACTACAGAAAATAATCCTAACTTTCTCTCTAAAGTTTCTGATACCTTATCAAGTGGTTGAAGAACTATGCCAAAAACCTCTTTCGGTGAAAGCCTATCCATATATTTGCGAAACAAACATTACAATTCAAGGTTTGGTCGTCACAATTATTAATGTTGGAGAGCGTTACAGGCTAAAACAAGATGAAGACGCTCACCGCTATAATCACTCTGATTATAATTACGGGTTCAATGAGCGGATGTCTATCATTAACTGACAAAACAGAAGAAAATAATGATGACGATTTAACACCTCTGAGAATAAATCACATTCAGGTTAAAGGAACACATAATTCATACCATTTAGAACCTTTAGGACCTACAATAAGAGCTTATGAATATTCACATCAACCATTAGAAATACAGGCTGAAGAACAAGGAGTGAGACAGTTTGAAATTGATGTTTGGTGGGATGCAAGAGGACAACTTTATGTTTATCATAATCAGTATGATTTACGAACCACATGTGTGACATTTGAAGAATGCCTGAACACACTCCTAAATTGGTCTGATGAGAATTCAGAACATGTACCTTTAATGATCTGGATTGAACCTAAGGAATGGGTGGAACAGAGTACTGATAGCACTATTGTAGTAGATTTACAAAATATGTTAGATCATATTGAAGAAGAAATTACTCAATTTTGGCCTCGAAATAAAACAATCACTCCAGATGATGTTAGAGGCGATTCAGAAACGCTTTCCCAAGCAATACTCGAAAAAGGTTGGCCATTATTAGATGATTCAAGGGGGAAAGCAATATTTATTCTCTTATCAAGTGGAGATTTAAGAGAAAGATATCACGAAAAATATCCCGGATTAAATGATTCTAGAATGTTCACAATGTCAGAAGTTGGTACACCAGAGGCTGCAATATTTTCGAATACTGATCCTTTAGGAAGTGGCGAAGAAATAATTGCACTAATAGAAGAGGGTTATATTGTCAGATCTAGAGCAGATAATGCAGAAAACGGAGAAGCAGATAATAACGACACTAGTAGGCTAGATGCTGCAATTTCTGTAGGTGCACATTCGATATCTACAGACTATCCGGCTAAAGTTGATGGAATTGATTATTGGGTAGAAATACCTAACGGAAATCCAGTCGCGTGTAATCCAATATCTGCACCAAATGACTGTACTTCTGAAAGAATTGAGTCATTAAATGACTGAATTAAGCCCTTGCTATAACTTTCAACTCTACAGCAATTGGAGTAGGTAGAGCAGTAACAGCACAAGTAGTTCTTGAAGGCATGATTTCTGAGAAGTATTCAGCATAGACTTCATTGTATCCTGCGAAATCTCTATCCATATCTACAAGCATAGAATATACATCCACTACATTTTCTAAACTTGAACCATATTCTTCAAGAATTATCCTAATATTATCTATTACTGAACGAGTTTGCGCTTTAATATCATAATCTAGAGGATTACCATCTTCATCTTTTATAGGTCCACCGGGGATTTCATTGGTAACTGGAGTTCTAGGGCCTATACCACTAACAAAGATCAGATCTCCTACTCTATGCAAATGAGGATATGCACCTACTGCTGAAGGGCCCTCTGTTGAAATAAATGGGCCATTTTCAGTAACTAATTTGCCAGCCGTTTTCTTACCTACGACACCGCCAACAATACCTCCAACAGGTCCGCCGACTGCTACTCCTGCAGCTGCACCCAGAGCACCACCAGCCGAACTAAGTAATGATTTACCATAATCTGAATATACCTTCTCGATAAATTCATCAGGAGCGAACACAATGCCTTCTATGAGTTTACGACGTCTTTCAAAGTCATTTAACTCATCATCGGACATCAAAAATTCCCCTTATTTAGCACATTTCTATCGCCTTGATAATATTCAACATCATCTTCATCAAATTCTTTATCTCCAAAAGAACCTGTTGAAGGAGTTAGTTGAATTACTGCTCCTCCAGAACCATGTAATGCTTCGTAAGCTAATACCTCGCCTTCGTAATTATTGTGCTGACCCATTGTTGCGGCTAACCACCAAGCCGGTTTGTATGCAACTACTTTTTGAACTCTGATTTGACCATGTATTTCTCGACTTAGTTGACTTAAATCTTCAAGTCTACCGTCGGCAAAGAATTGAAGAATTTTCTCATTCCATTCATTGTCTTTGGGACTATGGATTCTATCATCAACAGGATCTATATGTTCAGTGAACATCCGATTAGAAAGACTAGAAACTACTACTATCACTGCTTTCTTACCTTGAGTTATCAAAGCATCTCTAGCAGATTTACCAAGAACTATTGTTTCTGAACGATTAGAATACATATTACTAGAAACAATACATGCAGGTATACGATTATCAGGATTCAATAAACTAAGTGCTACTACCGAACCTGTATCAATAGGAAATCCTTCATACTCTACGGTGCGAGCATGTAGTCCTCTTTTTTCTGCCGCTGCACAGTATTCATGAGCGAATTCATCATCGATAGAGAAATTATATGGCATACTTCCTAAATAATGGAAATCATCATCAACATGAGTCCAAATTGATTCTTTCAGTGCTTGGATCTGGTGCCCTACAACACTTGGCCATGTAGTAGAATATACTAGTATTAAATCAGCATCACTTTCTTCAATTCTTTTGCGACAAGTTTCGAATGCTGCTCTAAGGTTAGAGTATCCTTTATTGGCGTCTGGGCTGAGAAGAGGTTGAGGGTGTGGTGGGACATACAGTCCGAATAAAATAGGTGAATCTTCGCTCATATAATCACCTTAAAGAACTAACTCCCTTGTATTTGTATTTGGGTCCCAACATGCAATACAATTTCCAGTACCAATAACTGATTGATAACCATAAATTTCAGCAGGATAACTTGGAACACCCATTGCTGCCATCATCCAAATTAGACCACCGGCTTCAGTTTCTGCTATTGTCTGTTCAGTATATTCAGGCATTATATCGACTACTTCCTGCATTTTACCTTCTCTAAACATTTCAATGATTTTCATATCCCAAACATATTGACTATGATTGTATATATGTTCCCTACTCATATCTTCAGGAAGAGGTGCTTCCGTTACGAAATGTCGGTGGCTTAAACTATGACTACTTACTAAAACAACTTTCTTACCGCTTTTTTCTATAGCCTTCATACAAGCTTCTCCTAATGCTTTAGCTTGTTCAATCATAACTTCGTTGGAGTAATAATGCGAATTACGATTACTAGAAATAGTAACAATTGGTTTATCCCAATCAGGATTCAAAAGATGACATGAAGTAATTGTCCCATAGTCTACTCTAAAATCTGGATTTCTCATCATTTTTGTGATTATACCTGCCTTAGCAGTTTCTTCATGCATTGCTTCAGCTAACTCAACATCGACTTTGAGATCATAATTATATCTGAATAAATTAGGGAATACTGGGTCAACTGATTTTGATTTGAAACCAGGAAGTCCTAAGAAATGTGTCCCAATATATGTTTGCCAATGAGGTGTAAATATCACAATTGCATCATAATCAATTGTTTTCAATTTTCTAGCAAGTTTAGCATAACCCCAGCGGAGCGTTTCCCACCCACCTTCACTGAAGGCCTCATTCTGTGGAGGATTCTCTGCATAAACAAGATGAGGAGGGTGTGGTGCAAGACAACCAAGTACAATTTCGCCTTTCTTCATGTTCGGTCGGAGACTCTCCTTATTGATGAATGAGACGCATTGGGCCATTCAGAGTATTATATGCTAGATACTAATCCGGTAATCAATGAAGTGGGAGTCTGCTCCACTGTGGCCGGTAGTTCTCCCCTCTATTACAGGTTTATTGCTATCTTTTATCCCATACCTATTTGAGTTAGAATATTTCAGTAAAAGAAATCTTGTAGCACCAATATTAATCTTGTCAATATTCGGACTTGCTTGTATGCTATTACCTGAAAAATATGGGAATAAAGTTGAGTTATATGCTGGTTATCTATTGGCACTTTCATTAACATACTCATTCCGATTTTTATTCGGCTTCTATGGGATAGTTGTAGTAGTTCTTTTTTGGATAGGTCAATCATTCTACATATGGCAGTATAATTATCCACCATTTAGAATAGGAATTTGGTTAGCATTAGGTGCGATTTCAGGGTTATATATTGGTGGGATTTTGGCTTATAATTTATTTTGATTCCTACGAAAATTAACCATTCCCTCAAGAACTATACCCGTGATTATGAATGCCGGTAAACTTGCTAATAATCCAGTCCATAACAATTTATCGTCGACATAGTGAGGAGTAATTCGTACTTCACCTAATGCATCAGAATCTAAAGCATCAGATTCAGAAATTTTTACAAGAATTACATAAACATCAAACAGACTATCGGGAGTCACTTCTAACTCTATTGAAGTATTAGTTTGTAGAGATGTTAGTTGACCTTCTGAAACAAAAGAATTCCAATCAAAAATTCCTTTTTCAACATGTTCTTCGACATTATCTCTTTGTATTAATAGCACATCTATATCATAATTACCAACATTTGATACATCTACAAATACAGGATCCCACAAGCTGTGAACTTCGATAGTATCTAAATTAATATCACCAATTCCCACTCTTATATTTGCTTCATCATCATCAGTTCCAGGTCCATCTACTACACCAATCATTAACCATGAAGAACAAATAATCATAGTAAATATAGATGCCATTAGTTGATTTCTATTTGGTAATAACGGACTCCACCCCTTTTCAGTCCTTGCGCGAACAATTGGTTGTACTGAATGTACAAAAGATGATGTGATTATTGCTAGTAAAATTCCCGGGATAATATCAACAAACCAATGAATCCCCAGATACTGGATAGAGAATAAGTAAATTATCACATTAAAGGTAACAAACATATCAAATTCCTTATGCCTCCAATCATTAAAATCTATTTCTAATTGCCTACAATGTAATCGATTAATTATGAGTAAACTGATGGGTAAGCCTACATGTAAACTAGGGATTGCATTATCCATCGGGTCATTATCTGTGAAAAAGGCTAATGTGAATGAATCGTGATAAAGTAATGCATCCATATCAGCGAGATATGTTGAAGTCACTTCCACATTGAAAAATAGGTATAATGGGACACTGAGGATATAAATTATGAAATAATTGAGAGCGGCTTTATCTGCCATAACTTCATCGCGGCATAAAATATAATACATTGGAGAAAACCAAATCATAAACAAATACATGAATAAATAATGTCCAGAAAGAATATTTGTCAAAGTATCATTCAAAAAGAATTCTTGGATATGGTTTGTCCAATCGCCTTCTATTGAATAAATCCAATGAGTAAATCCTCCTACCCTCTCTTTCATTGGTTCATTATGGTGGTCTATTACAGCTTTGTAAAGGAACATAAGTACATAGAGTAAAATGTGCCACCAATAGCCTTTTTCTCGAATTTCATTAGGAAGATCTCTCAAAGAAACTCTCCTATCCTTTTCATCTCGTGTCAAAAAGAAATGTATGGGTAATGTCATGAGTAACAAAGCACCCATCGATGTCCCATACGGACCAATCGGCCAATCCATCAGTCCTTCGCGTTATACTATGGGTCATCAACCATGCGGAAGTAGAAACAACTTTTATTCTGAAACCTCACATCAACACACATGGACGGTCATCAGATATGGATGACGCAATGTCAAAAAATCAATTATACCCCTAAACCAAGACGCTACGAAGAGGGGACAAGAACATCTTCGGATGCTGCTTTACAATTAGGTTGTGATATTTCACATATTGCTAAATCAATTGTTTTTATTGGAGAAAATAGTGCTATTGTTGTGATTACTTCAGGATCAAATAGAGTAGACAGAAAAAAGAAATTAAAAAAAATACTGGGATATAAACCAGGTCAGGCATCACCTGAATATGTATTAGAAAATACTGGATATGCTGTTGGAGGTGTCCCTCCTTTCGGTCATATGAAAAATACTAAGATAATAATGGACGAAGATTTATTTGATTATGAGCTAATTTGGGGAGCAGGTGGTACTGCAGATACTGTATTTCCAATTACTCCAGATAAGCTACTAGAAATCAGTCAGGCTTCAGTAAAAGATGTAAAACAAAAGTGATTTTATGGTGACTAGTGAACTTATTAAGGCCGCTTCTAGACTTAGAGATGATGTGGATTTGATAGGAGATAGATTAGTCAAAGAGGGGACTGTAGATTGCGTTTATAATCCTCTAATTTATGCATGGGAACCTCATAAAGCATTCATTGAATTAGGGGGAGGAAAAGGAGCACAAACTCTCCTTCTAGGAATGAATCCTGGTCCTCATGGAATGGGACAAATGGGGATTCCTTTTTCGGCTACAAGTATAGTTAGAGATTTACTTAAAATAAGAGACTTAGAAGTCAAACAACCTCGGAATATACATCCAAAAAGAGCTGTTAAAGGACTGGATTGGCATAAAGAAGAAATTTCAGGAACAAGGTTATGGAATTTACTTGAAAGCGAATACGGTAATGCTGAAAATATATTTTCTAATGTATTCATAGTAAATCATTGTCCTTTAATGTTGTTTAAAGGAGAAAGAGCAATAAATATTACTCCAGATAAAATATCTGGAGAAAATACTAGAAGATTAATAGAAAGATGCGACCAACATCTAAGAGAAGTTGTAGAAATAATGGGTATAAAAAAAGTAATTGGTGTAGGTAAATATGCTGAAAAAAGAGCCACTGAGGCATTCAAAGAGATGAATATTCAAATTACTGGTTGTTGGCATCCATCTCCAGCATCACCCCTAGCTAATAGAAATAAAGGGGAAGATTGGAGAGATAATATTAGATCAGTTTTACCGTGAAATATTCAATTAGAGTGTTGTAAATAATACCTGATGTCAATAATTACACTAGTAAACAATTAAGGCGAAACATCGACTGTCCAGTCTCATGTCTGCAATGACTACCCCCGAATACCTGATGGCGAACGCAAAGAATTATGCAAATGACAAAGCAATTTCTACAAAGAATTCTGATGGAGAATGGAATCATATTAGTTGGAGTGATTTCCATGACCAAACTGCATCTGTTGCTAAATCATTAATCGCTATGGGATTCGAGGAAGGCGATAAATTAAGCATTTATTCATACAATAGAGTGGAATGGTATACATCTTATCACGCTGCAAATATGTGTAACGGAGCAGCGGTTGGTGTCTACCATACTTGTTCTCCAGAAGAAGTTGAATGGGTGGTTGGAAATTCAGATTCAAAAGTTGTATTTGTAGGAGATAATCCTATGGATGGAGGGAATACAGCTAAAATGTGTGCCCATAGATTACATGCAATAATGGATAAATTAGACAAAGTAGAAGCAGTAGTTGTAATGGATGGAGTTGATATGCCGGAACATCCAAAATGTATTTCTTGGTCTGAGTTCATAGAAAAAGGATCAGAAGTTGATTACTCAGAAATAGAAAAGAGAGTTAGTAACATTACCCCCGAAGACACATTTACTTTAATCTACACATCAGGTACAACTGGCCAGCCAAAGGGAGTAGAACTGAGCCATGATAATATAGATTTCGAGTTAGCAGAAGTTTGGAAATTACAAGAGTTTGAAAGAGGATGGGGTTATGTTTCATGGCTACCTTGCGCTCATGTATTTGGACAATTAGTAGACTGTCATGCACACATCAGGTGGGGACTTCACATGACTGTTGTTGATGCACCATTAAATGTCATAGATTATGCTAAAGAAGTACAACCTCATCTATTTATTGGAGTACCTAGAATCTATGAGAAGGTTTACAGTAATCTAGTTGCAAAACTAGGAGGTAAAGTAAAATTAGCTAAACTACCTATTATCGGAGGAATTATCAAAAAGAAGGCTAAAGAAGCAATTGGGATGTCAAATTGTGTATATGCAATTACTGGTGCCGCACCAATTAATCCTGATATTTTGAAATTATTCCATACGCTTGATATTCCTTTGTACGAAGGATATGGTATGACTGAAACTACAGCAGGTGCAAGTCTTGGATTCAAGAAAAATCACAAATTTGGGACTGTAGGTAAACCTTTCACAGGAACTGAGCTAAGGATTTCAGAATCTGGAGAAATTCTCTTCAGAGGAAGGCACGTCATGAAAGGATACTACAAAAATCCGGAGGCTACTGCAGATACAATTGATTCTGAGGGATGGTTGCATTCTGGAGATAAAGGTGAAATTGATGCAGACGGATATGTTAAGATCACTGGAAGAATCAAGGAACTATATGTGAGCTCAGGAGGTAAAAATATTGCACCATTAGTCATTGAAGAAACAATGAAGTCAATACCTATGGTATCTCAATGTATGCTTATTGGAGATGGGAGAAAATACTGTAGTGCATTATTTACTTTAGATATTGGAGCAATTTTAAGAGATAAACATGGCATGGACCCTGCGAAAATACCAAAAGACCCTGCAGTACAAATAACAACTCTCGAAGGCTTCGGAAAAACAGTATCTGACTATACAGATAGTGAAGAAATATTTAATGAAATGCAAGCGGAAGTGACTAGACTTAATGGACAATTCAGCAATCCAGAACAAATAAAGAAATTCACAATTTTGCCTAGAGATTTAAATGTAGATTTTGGCGAATTAACTCCTACTCTGAAAATTAGAAGAATACAAATTAGAGAAAATTGGTCTGCTGAAATTGAAGCAATGTATGAAGGCGCTTGAAAAGCGGTGACACAATGACACCTGAAGCATGGGTTGCCCTGGCGACAGTTTTTTGTCTCGGAGCAATGAGTCCAGGGCCTTCTTTAGCTGTAGTTCTACGTAATACCTTAGCAGGGGGAAGAACACAGGGAGTAATGACTGGAGTAGGGCATGGCATTGGATTTGGAATTTATGCATTCCTTGCAGCAGGAGCTTTTGCTACTGCAATATCTATACATGAAACAGCCGAAAATGGACTTAAATGGGCAGGAGTATGTATTCTTATTTGGCTCGGATATAGTTTCCTTAATCATGCAAGAAAAGGACCTTCAGAATCTCTTGATGAAGAGCATAAAGAAGCAATGAATAAACAAGGATTTATTCAAGGATTTTCGATTGCATTATTGAATCCAAAGATTTTAGCTTGGATGTTAGCACTTTATACACCATTTATTGAAGATAATGTGAGTCTTGAAACACTTCTGGGAATGGGAGCTTTGGGCATGATTATTGATGGCACTTGGTACGTAACTGTAGCGATGTTATTAACAACAGGGGGGCGAGTAGAAAAACTAAGATCTATTTCACATATTATTGATGGTGCAATGGGTTTACTGATGTTTATATTTGCAGGACTAATGGTTGGAGGAGTAATATAATTACCAACTATCAAAAAACAGGAATGCGAGGAATAATATAGAAAAACAGAAGGAAACGGGAGCTACAATAATTCCACCAAGTAACCCAAATCCTAAAGATTTATTTTTCTTAACAAAACTCCAAATTACAATAATAAGATAGAATATAGGAATCAATATAGGTAAGAAACTCAGAAGTATTGAATCAAGTGACATATCTGAATCACCGTATACAAAAGCTTCAGAGATTTGTTCATCAGAATCCGTAGCATAAATAAAATTTTTACTAGAAATCTGCAAATAAGTGTTAGTATTTTCCAATGAACCTTGACATTCCATTGAGTACCAAAGATCACCTTCATCAGATTCAATCAGAGTAAACATCAGGTCCATATCAAAATAACAATAACCCCAAAAACCGTCAGAATCATAGCTATTTATGCTTGTATCAAACCAATAATCATTATCATCAATTTCATATATATCTATATCTGGAATATCAAAAAATACTTCCCAAGTATTGTATTCTTCACCAGAAATAAGTACGGTTCCCGAATCATAGTTATCAGAAAAATAGTGACTATCATCATAATAAGTGTCATTTTGAGCATCTTCAGATAATATTGTGCTTAAAGCTATTATAAATCCAGCAAAAATTGGAATTAGAAGTAATCCAATAAAAAATTGTGACCATATGAATCTATTTGGATCTTCAGGAGTAATGGAGAATGAGGAAGAAGAGCCTGAAATAGAACCTACATTACCAGTAAATACATTACCTGAATTAGAGGATTTGGGGTCGTCAATCATAATTTCAAACCTTGGGACAGTACATCATTTGAGAAATCTTTGCCATAATAATTTATTTTTCATACGAATACAAATGGTAAATGTAATAATAAATCTAGAACTATCGCTAGAGCTCCTGCTTCAGAAGAAGGACTGTTACTAGTATTTCCACTAGGTGGAGAAAGTCGTTGTAGTTCCCCAGCATCAAGCCAGATAGAAGAGCAATTGGGACAACCATCTATTTCAATTAGTTCGGTTAATGAACCATCGATTTTTCTAAATGCAAAGTCTCGAACTTTCATCTCAGAATCACAAAATGGACAACAAATATCCAATGAAATACCCTCATCTTTGAAACCATCATGTATCATTTCTAGTTTTTTAATACAAATCTCAGATGAGGCTGCATTGGGATTCAATGCTAAGCCCGAGCAAGTTGGGCAATGAGAAATACCATTTCGTAAAAACACAGATTTCTGGCTATTATCTGGAGAAACTAATGCGCTACCGTCTCTTGGACAGTGTAGAATACTAGACACCACATTGTATTCGAATAAATCACACCTATTCAAGACTTACCCGGATTGACTCGAAAAACACAAATTTATTACCCAATTCAATACTTTACTAAATAAAAATTTAGGGTTTATAAATTACATTAAAAAAATGCAGAAAATAGTTAAATAATGAGAAATATCTATTGAAAATAATGAATAATTTACTCAAAAAATGAAAAAATATCAATCGGCGGATTAAATGGGACACTTAGTGTCCCGAGTTCATGCCAAACTCTGCCGAGACAGGTGGAACTCCGCTAAGAATCATTACAGCAGCCGCTATATTTGATGGCCACGATGCAGCGATTGGAATTTTTAGACGTATATTCCAGTCAATGGGATGTGAAGTAATTCATTTAGGACATGACAGAGGTGCGGATGAAGTTGCCAAAGCTGCAATTCAAGAGGATGCACATTGTGTTGCAATTACTTCATACCAAGGTGGAGCTGTTGAAATGTTCACTCATACTAAACAAATTTTAGACAAAGCCGGCTTCAGCCATGTTAGTTTAGTAGGAGGTGGAGGAGGAACTATACTCCCACGTGAAATACAACATTTACTTGATTCTAATATTGCTAAAATATATTCTCCCGAAGATGGAAGAGAATTAGGCCTTACGGGAATGGTATCGGATGCGATACAAAGAGCTTCGAAAAATAATTTATTAGATCCTGAAAGATTTGAGTCAATGAAAAAACCAATTACTGCAAACAACCAGGGGGATGTATCAAAATTACTTACATTAGCTGAAAATGCAGATGAATACACATTTAATAAAATCTTAGAACAAGTTCGATCAACCGATGGTTCAAACTGCCCGGTTGTAGGATTGACTGGCACTGGAGGAGCCGGAAAATCAAGCCTCACTGATGAATTGATGTTAAGGATACAAAGAGATAATCCGGGGACTAAAATCGCTCTACTAGCAACAGACCCTACTCGTAAAAGAACTGGAGGTGCATTACTAGGAGATAGAATTAGAATGAATTCATTATCTGATGAAAATCTATTCATGCGCTCATTTGCTAGTAGAGATAGCGGTAGAGAGATTGCGGATTGTATAGGACGCTCTATCGAAGCCTGTAAGGCAGTTGGATTTGACCTTGTAGTTGTTGAAACTAGTGGAATTGGGCAAGGTAATGATGCAATTACAGAAGTTGCTGATCTTTCTTTGTATGTAACTACAAGAGAATATGGAGCACCTAGTCAACTGGAAAAGTTAGAAATGTTAGATTCAGCAGATATTGTAGTTCTGAATAAATTCGATAGGCCAGGAGCAGAAGATGCACTAGCAGAAATCCGTAAACAATTCAAAAGAAACAGAGAGATGTGGGATGCAGATAATTCAGAACTTCCGGTAGTTCCAACCATTGCCAGTCAATTTGCTGATGCCGGAGTCGACCAACTTTGGCAGAAATTATGTATTTTATTAAATGAAAAATATTCACAGTCATTTTCTGCTGCAGAACCTAGATTAGGAGCGGATGGTCTCCCACATCGTTCATCTCCTATACCTCCAGAAAGACAAGGATACTTGGCTGAGGTCTCAAGTTCTATCAGAAATTATCATACAAGAACAGAAGAGGTTTCTTCGAAGATGAGACTAGTTCAACAGTTGGAAGCGGCATCAGAACAAATGAAATCAAAGAAGAATAAAGTTGCGTTAGAAGAGCTCAAAAAAGAAGCAAATATGATTCGCTCAGAAATACCCGAGAGCGCTTGGAAAAGTTTGGATGATTTTAGATTTAAAGCAGAAGAGTATCGCTCAGGAGCAACTAGTTACACAGTAAGAAATAAAGAAATTCCTGTAAAAACCACCAAAACTACCCTTTCGGGATTAGATCTACCAAGAGTAGCATTGCCTGATTATAGCGATTGGGGAGATACTTTACAGTGGATTAGAAAAGAGAATATACCAGGTTCATTCCCATATACAGGAGGAGTATTTCCCTTCAAGAGACAAGATGAGCTACCTGTCAGAATGTTTGCTGGAGAGGGGAGCGCAGAGAGAACAAATAAGAGATATCACTTCCTTTCTAAAGACCAAGATTTCAATAGGCTATCAGTTGCATTCGATTCTCCCAGCTTATACGGAAATGATCCTCAAGAGAGGTTAGATATTTTTGGAAAGGTTTGTGAAAGTGGAGTTTCAATAAGTACTGTAGATGAGATGGAGAAGTTATTCGAGGGATTTGATTTGTGTGCTCCTAATACCTCAGTATCGAAAACTATCAATGGAAATTATTGGTGGCATCTTGCTGCTTTCTTTAATGTGGCAATTAGACAACAGGTAAAGAAGTTCGAAGAAGAGAATGGACGCAAACCAAATGAGAAAGAACATGTAAAGATTAAGAATAGAACTCTGAGTACTGTTAGAGGGACTGTTCAAGCGGATCAATTGAAAGAATCTATGGGTCAGAATACACTGGTATTCAATCTCGATACGGCATTGAGAATGATGGGGGATGTTGCTGAGTTCTATGTAGATAATGAAGTAAGGAACCATTATTTCGTTTCAATTTCAGGATATCATATTGCTGAAGCAGGGGCAAATCCAATTTCTCAAGCAGCACTCACACTATCCAATGGTTTGACATATGTTGAATTATTCAATTCAAGAGGATTAGATGCTAATAAGTTCTTGAGGAACTTCAGTTGGTTCTTCTCCAATGGTATGGATCCCGAGTATGCAGTAATTGGTAGAGTGTGTAGAAGAATCTGGGCTATTGCTATGCGTGATATGTACGGAGTTGATGATCGTAGTCAGAAACTCAAATATCACATACAGAGTAGTGGCAGATCACTGCATGCTCAAGAATATACTTGGAATGATTATCGTACAACATTACAAGCACTTTATGCACTTGCAGATAATGCAAATTCATTACATACAAATTCTCGTGATGAGGCGTTTGGAACACCTACAGAAGATACTGTAAGAGATGCTGTAGCAATTCAACTAATTCTATCAAAAGAATACGGTTGGTTACAAAATGAAAATCCTCTGCAAGGATCACATATAGCTGACTGGCTGACTGATTCTGTAGAAGAAGAGATTCTGAAAATTTTCGAAGAAATGCATAGACGAGGAGGAGTTCTTGGGGCTCTAGAAGTTAATTATCAGAGAAATCGAATACAAGATGAGTCGATGATTTATGAGCATAGAAAGCACTCGGGAGAGTTACCAATTATTGGAGTTAACACTTTTGAAGAAGGTGTAGATAATTCATTATCAGTGGAAGAATTTGATATCGAAGTTACACGATCTGATAAAGAGGAAAGAATGATGGTTATAGAGAGGAATAGAGCATTCAAAAAAGTACATTCTAAAGAAGCAGAAGAAGGATTAGAAAGACTCAAAAAAGTAGCAAGAGAAGGTGGAAATCTGTTTGAAGTCATGATGGACATTGTAGAACATTGCACCGTTGGGCAAGTGACACAAGCACTTTTCGAGACTGGCGGAAAGTTCCGTAGAAATATGTAAAATTACCGTGTTAAATCAAGGATAACTTGTAGAATCATTAATACATTAAATTAGAGTACCAAGGCTATGTATAACGAAAACTCGAGCAACGAAGCAAAGTGTCCATTCTTGCATGGAGCTGCAACAACTCCAGATAAAGGAACTACTAATCGAAACTGGTGGCCTAATCAATTAGACATATCTATACTCCATCAACACGATGCTAAATCTAATCCTATGGATTCTGAATTTGACTATAAAAAAGCCTTCAAGAGCCTTAATTATGATGCATTAAAAAAAGACCTTCATACTTTAATGACCGATAGTCAAGACTGGTGGCCAGCAGATTATGGCCATTATGGAGGCTTCTTTATTCGTATGACTTGGCATGCTGCAGGTACCTACCGAACAGGCGATGGCAGAGGTGGTGGAGGAACTGGTTCGCAGCGCTTTGCCCCACTTAATAGCTGGCCAGATAATGGGAATTTAGATAAAGCACGTAGATTATTATGGCCTATAAAACAAAAATATGGGAATAAAATTAGTTGGGCAGACTTACTGATATTAGCAGGGAATGTAGCCATTGAATCAATGGGAGGACCTGTGTTTGGATTTGGTGGAGGAAGAGCCGATATTTGGCACCCAGAGGAGGACATATACTGGGGTGCTGAAGATGAATGGCTTGGCGACAATCGC
>Ga0209425_10002302_pt1 | contig 21396 bp, 23 predicted proteins | sample COG_05_FD_184749 | JGI IMG/M metagenome (GOLD analysis project Ga0209425, IMG submission 184749) | Pelagic Microbial community sample from North Sea - COGITO 998_met_05 (SPAdes) (version 2) | ecosystem: Environmental > Aquatic > Marine > Neritic zone/Coastal water | place: Helgoland, sampling...
TCCTTTTGGGCCTGCTTGGTGTAATACAGCGTCCACATTACCAATTTAATTCAGTCGCAGCGCTGTCAATGCTCTCCTGCATACCCTCTAAAATTGATTCGCGCATCCCTGGCACCGATAAAAGATGCAAGGTTTCGTTGATCGCATTCCAATCATCTTCAGCCAAAAGAACCGCATTGCCACGCTTGCCCGTTATAACCACCGGCTCATGGTTGACTGACGTATCGTCGATCAGTTTATACAGGTTGGCTCTCGCCTCAGTAACATTCAGTGTCGTCATAATTAAATCCTCTGGATCTAAAAGTACGCTAATACGTACGTTTAGTCAAGTTCACCTGAGTTATCCTCCACCAAGAGTTGATAAGCTTATTTATCGCATGCCAAAGCCTTTGGCTTCGTTTTGTTACTTTTTTAGCCTAGCCTTGGCGAACCGCTCTCGATATACGAGCGATGCCGTTGCGCTGGTAGCGTATCAGCTTGTGAGTGTCCGCAGAGCGGCGGGATACCGGCCCACCCTTGCGCCGCTCCTGCCTCTGCATGCTGGCAAAAAAAGCTGCCATCTCTCGTACATCTTGGGGCTCACTGCCCGACGGGCTGAGCAGCTCCCTAAAGATGGGAGTCGAAGCCTTAATATTCATGTCACGCATAAACTCATTGACCGGCTCGGGGCTGGTGTAGGTATCGTAATAGGCATCCATCACCCGTCGATAATTGAGAAGCCCCGCGGCAATATCGGCACAGGCAAAGGCAGAAAACCCCTCCTCCGCGATGAGATCAACAAGCGCCTTATACTCAAAGGATGATTCAAAGTCGGGGGCACTATTTAGGCCATGCTTGCGGGAATTTTGGCTGCTAGCGCGCTTTCCAGATGCCGATCTGGGGCCGGTTGATTTAAGTGCATTGCAGCGATTTGCAAGGCTTCTACGACGGTTTGGCGTCAAGGATCAAAGCCTCCTTCACAGACTGCTTTGACTCAAGTGCTGCCAGTTCAAGGTCCATACGCTTTAGCAGGCGTGACTTGTAGTCTATGGAGTCGATACTCCTTTGAAGATGCCTCATCGTTTGGTGCTGACGGTGAATTAGATCATCCACCATCTTGATGTGCCTGGCCGCATCCTTAAAGGCCCTAACCCGGAGATCGGACAGGGTCAGCTTCGACTCGGCGAGGACTTCATCAATCCATTCCGCTTCACCCTTGTCCGCACGGCCATCCAAATAACGCTCAAGGGCCTCTGACACCTTACGGTTGTCATGCGTGTCCCAGTGGGTGCCCGCCTTGGACAAAAGCCTCGCCATCGCCTCATGGAGCAGTAGCTCCTTATCCACCGTGTGCCTCTTAATCCACCAAAGGGTCTCATTCAGCTGACTAACCAGCGCAACCGCCAAGGGTGAGGGATTGTCTAATTCGGATAAGAGACTTTGTAAGCCAGATTGAAACTCAGTCTCTGATTCATCGGGCAAAAGCTTGGGGCTTGATAGGAAGGGTAAAAGGGACTTGGATTTATCTTCAACAGGCATATCAACATCCACATAAATACCGAAGTGAATATTATAGACCATAAGCTAAAAGATAAAACAGATAGAATTTAGTCGTCGCGCTTGATACGCAGGGTCACGCCTGGGTTAACCAATGGGTCGCCGGTGAATTCAATACCGGCTGACTCTAAGGCAGACTTAATTCTCACCAACGTTAACGTATTACCTGCAGGGATTCCTTCCTGCATCTCATATCGCCGGATAGTAGCAGGCCCGGCCCCGCTCGCCGTCGCAAGCTCAGCAGCACTCCAATTAAGCATCGATCGACCAGCTTTTATTTGACTAACGGAGATCATTTATATATCATTACCTATGTATATTACATCATTAATGTGAATTTACTAACTACGGACAAGAATAACATGATTGATGATATCTTAGCCAAATTTGATGGCGCCTTTGCCAAAAATACCATAAGAGCCTATCGATCGGACTTTCTTCAGTATCAGACCTGGTGCTCACACAATAATATCGACTCAATACCGGCAACTGCCGAGGCAATGGCGCTGTATGTTGACCACCTTGCCACCATCAGAAAAAGTGCAACTATCCGGCGAAGAATAAATAGCTTAGGAACGGTACTAAAGCTCTCCAAACACTATGACCCCACCAACCAGCCAGAGGTAATACTCGCCATCAAACGAATGCACCGCAAGATTGGACGAGCCCAGCACCAGGCTACTCCTCTCACAAAACCACTACTGAACCAGCTACTTAGCAACTGCGATAACAGCGTCAGGGGTTTAAGAAATAAAGTCCTTCTAAGACTCGGCTACGAAACAATGCGACGCAGGTCGGAACTCTGCGCCTTTAAGTTTGAGGACATCTGCAAGGGGGCCAACGGAAAACCGGCTATCCGGCTTAACTTTTCAAAGACAGACCAATTTGGGACTGGAAAGATACTACCAATCAGCCAAGAACTGTTCGACTTATTAGAAAAATGGAGGGCTATTATTGGCGATGAAGGCTATATTCTGAGATCAATTAGCAGGCATGGGAATTTTGGGAGCAACCTACACCCAGCAAGTGTAAGCACCCTATTAAAAGGACTACAAAAGGACTTGAAAATGGACTCCGATGAACAACCGCTAAGCGGTCATTCGTTTAGAGTAGGTGCAGCACTTGATCTATTAGAACAAGGTGAGCCGCTTGAAAGGATAATGCTCAGAGGGGGTTGGCAGACGGATTCCACCGCCATGTCATACCTTAGAAACTGGATCGTATAAAGTCGAGATAACAAGAGCCACAACGTAAGCGATCAATCCGCTCCTAGATTACCCTGTTAACGCCAAAATCAGACGTTGTTTGCAAAATTTGGCACCACTTATACCTGATTCTTGCCATTGTTTAAGAGATTGTTAATATACTCAACATAGACACACGCAACAGCAAAAAATATGTCCAGGCTGAGCATATTTTTTGTCACATCCACTTCTCTAATGCCTGGGGAGGCCGAGGTAAATCTTTGAACATCGTCCAAATCACATCAGACTTCGAAGCCAAAACAACCCAAACCGTAAGCCCAATTAGACTAAAATAAATCCTAATATTTTGGTTAGTCACATACCATTGTTCCAAGCTCCCCTTATAGGGCATTACTACGCTATCATAAAACTTATCAGGATCATTGTTAACGTGCATCATTTCTTCTTCATTTCTAAAAACAATGGACCCTACACCAGATAATCCTGGCCTGACTTTCACTATCTCTTTTTGTGACGAAACTGGAAAAGCATCAAAGCAGCGCTGTGTCTGGGGTCTTGGACCAATAACACTCATATTACCTTTGAAAATATTTATCAATTGAGGCAATTCATTAATCTTTGTACGACGTAACCAACCACCCAAAGGCAAAATCCGAGGATCTTTATGCAAGGTTACGGTCCCTGTACCCATATTAGGGCTATTTTTCAGCATAGTGGCAAATTTATATAAATCGAAGTGCCGCCCACCAAGCCCCACACGACTTTGTAGAAAAAACACCTCACCTTCGCCTGTACTCCGCAAAATAGCGATAAGCGGTACCATCAGAGGTGAAAGTAATATTAGCGCTAACCCTGAAAACATGACATCAAGCAATCGTTGCATATATTACATTCTCCCATCTAAATATTTGCCCGTTTCTTTGTGATCAAAATCAGGGATCATTTGATTAAAAAGATCTACCAAAGGCGCCTTTTCCCACACATAACCACCGCGAAGAGTTTCGATCGCACTAAGAAACTCATCAAGCTGCGCGGAATCATAATTTGCTTTATTTTTGATGACCCCTAGATTTTTAAAACGATTCATATCTAGCACTTCTTGATCAGTGAAAAATTCTTCAAAATCTTTTTCGCCCGATGTGTCTGATTTAAAGAAGTAACAAGGCCATCGCTTCGAAGAAATTAATTCTTGTGAGCGTTCTCGAGCCTCTTCCTCTGTTGAGCAATGATAAGGCTCATAACCGAGCGTCTGTATATAACGTTCAGCAATATCAGAGAAGGTGGTCAAATCCAATTGTTCACTCAGCTTAGGAAAAAATATGTCTCTATTCTCACCGAGTAGGCACGACATCAGACAAAGTTCACCTGACTCTTGAGGGGTAACGAAGTAGCGTCGAACATCACTAGGAGCGGATATTGGTTGTTGCTTGGCAAAGCGCTGATTGAACCCGTGTAATAACGACCCATCAGAGAACGCCACATTAGCGAACCTGGCGGTTGAAATCGGCATGGTCTCGCTCTCACGCATCAAAAACATTTCCATAATACGCTTACTAGCACCCATCATATTTACAGGATTTGCCGCCTTGTCGGTAGAGACACAAAAATATTTCTTAGCATTTTTATCTCTTGCCATCTGGAGAGTCTTGATAGTATTAAGTATATTAACTTGAATAAGTCGCATTAATGTAAATGGATCTTTCTCACTCCTAACATGCTTTAGCGCTGACAGATTGAGGACATAATCATAGTTGCTGTTGGCGTTCATCAGTGCTTGAAATTCTAAACCACCGCAATCAATGGAAAATGTACGAAAATCGCCATCAATATAACCAAGAGTGCTGCGTATATCTCGAACCAGTTCCACCATATTGTTTTCGCTAATATCGACAACATGAAGGACCTGTGGCTTTCGCTTAAATATCTCTCGCGTCACTGCCTGACCAATGGAGCCAGCACCACCGATAACTAAAAACCGACTTCCAGAGACTAGCTCTGCAAGCTCATTATTTCGAGATGAAATGTCAGACTCAAAGAGTAGATCTGTTCTTCCAATTAACTCCAAGATATTCATAAATTCGTCCCATTTTCCCATTTAGCCAAAGCGCCCTCTGGGACACTGGATGGGATGTTAACTACTCGGTCGTGCAACCAACGCGAATTTTCGAGGCCATCAGTCTGACTGCCTTCAAACATTTTAAGCGAGGGCATCAATTTCCAAACTGGGCGGGTCATAACGCCATTACTATTCGTATATTCTAAAAACTCATCTCGATCAGATTTTGATTCTAAGACTATTGCATTTAACCAGTAATTTGCCTTACAGCCTTCAATTTGTCTAATAAATTTAACAGCCTGATCTTCAAAAAACTCACCCCATTTATCAGCCAGTGAAGCCTTTACAGATAAAAACTCGTGTAAACGCTCCATCTGGGCACAGCCCAAAGCAGCATTTAAATTTGGCATACGGTAGTTATATGCGATTTCATCATGGTCAAACTCATAAGGATGGGGCACTTTAGCCGTTGTGGTAATATGCTTAGCCCGTTTAGCTAAATATGGATCATCAGTGATTAGCATTCCTCCCCCCCCCGTAGTAATGACCTTATTACCATTAAAACTCAACGTACCCACCGCTCCAAAGGTGCCCGTGTGCCGTCTTCCTACATAACTACCAAGAGACTCTGCCGCATCCTCGATCAAAGCAATACCCCAATCAGCACAGACAGCTGTAATTTCTGCAATACGACAGGGTAACCCAAAAGTATGCATGGGCACGCAAGCAGCTATGCGCCTACCGGATGTTTTATTAAAGACATGGCCAGCGCGCTTTTCTGCATGAACCTCAAGGAAGGTTTTTAGCGAATGCGGGCTCATACCCATGGTATCCAGATCGACGTCTATGAATACTGGGACTGCACCAGAGTAGCTAATAGCATTGCAGGTCGCTATAAAAGTAAGGGCCTGAGAGATAACTTCGTCGTCTGGCAAGACACCTGCAAGTTCTAAAGATACATGCAGTGCGGCAGTGCCATTGACTGTGGCTACTGCGAATTTTGCGCCAGTGAAATCGGCAACTAGATTTTCAAATTGTGTAACTTTTTCGCCAACGGAAGAAACAAAATTCGAGTCTATACAATCAACCAAATACTGCTTTTCATTCCCTTCAAAGACGGGACGATGCAAAGGAATAAATTCAGGACCATATATGTTTCTAGCCAAATCCAAAAACTCTTTTTTTAAAATCATAACCACTCCAGTTATGCAACAAAACAAATAGATAACAACAAATTTTCTACGAAGACTTTGGAAGCTTTCGCGGGACATACTCAACACAATGGGAAGGGAAGCTGGACTTCGTTTCCTCGCTTGGATTATCCAAAAAGTTTTCACCAAATCGGTTTTTCAAATAACCTGTTAAATCTGAAAAACCAAAATATTGACGTCCAGAAAAATTTACAAGATGGCCGTCACCAATTTCTTCGGACCGAATTATTGATTTTTGATAAGGCGCTCTGCCAAAGAAATGTCCGAATAAGTTACATGATATATCCTGATTCTTCGATCTTACAAATTTAAGTAAAACCCGACGCCCAGATAACTTGACGATTAGGCGAGCGAAAAATATAATAATCGTTTTCAATAGGGACGGTGTTTTGTATCCACGACGAGAAAGCGCCTCGGCTGTCAGCACTTTGGCGCAAACGAATTGAAACCAACGCACAGGTGGTTGATTGGCAAGTTTGTTCAAGCACATAATGTCGATGTAAACGCCATTATGCATAACACGACCAATATCCTCCTTTTCTAGATATGTACTATGATTCAAACGTAGCTTCGAGAAGTATAAAGGCCATTCTTCCGTGTTCTCTCGCTGTAAATAAAATTCTTTATTTAATCCTGCCAACCCCCATAACTCTAAAAACTTATTGTAATTATCGAAATCCATACAAACATCGAAATCATCATCCCAAGGAATAAATCCTTGGTGACGAGCTGCTCCGAGAGCCGTTCCGCCAAGCAAAAAATAATGAATGTCATTGTGGCAGCAAAATTCATGGAAGCTATCAGCAATCACCAATATATCTGCATGTAACTTTGGAATATCTATCATGGACTAAAATCTTCTAGCGATATGGTAAAGTGAATCAAAAATAGGCTTCAAAAAACCAATCTGACTTAGTGCTCTTGCCAATTTTTTTGATGCAAAAAAGATACCTCGCTTTACAATAAATTTAAAACCTGATTTCATCCAACGATGTGGGTGCGTACTTATTAGAATATTCAGCTCGCCTAGGGGTAAATCATCTGGCATAGCTATACTTTTATCTGGCGTTGCCACTCGATCATTATTTGAAACATCACCAATCAGTTGAAATCTATAACCTGCATCGCTGACATACCAAAATGCAGCTGGAAAAATTATAGCGCGATCAACAACAATATCAACAATGCCCGGGAACTGCTCTCGTACGTTAGGACTTCTGAAAAAATCTTTGTTTGAACTCCAGCCTGATCTAGTTTTTATGGGGTTACCGTGTGGACAGACGGACTTAATAGAGATCCCCATTTCAGAAAATGCCTCTAAATGTTCTCTAAATTGGCCAATTGCAACTAGGTAATCGCCATTATTGGCATCCAAGACATCGTAATGGTAACCTATATCATGCCCTAGGTCTTGTAGCCTGATTACTTTGCTAGGGCTGGATATAGCGACATCGAACTGGAAATAAAATGTTGAGCTTATCCCTACTTTTGCTTCTATCTCTCCCAAAATCACAGCCAAATCAATGTCATGCTCTACATCATGCTTTAAAACTACACGCGTCTTATTGCTTGGTATATTGAGGTATTGATCAACCGACACTACATTGGAATGCTTCAACAAAAATATGCAAAGTTCATTCCAGTATTTATGAGTAAAAAGCATCAGAGACCGTCCTCGCCATCCTGAATTGACTGCAATATCGCAGTAAACTTAGTAGAAGATACGCTATTCGTGTATGGAAAATATTCAATACGTGCATCATATTTAGCCAACTCACGCTCAAGTTCTACCCACAAAGGATCGCCCTTCCAATCGTCCCCGACAAACATGACATTAAAGCCAATTTCATGAAAAGCTTTGATCTTATCACGGTCAGTTTGTATGACTACCTCATCAACACAGTTGAGTGCTTGCACAATTTCCAACCGATGTTTTAACGGGATAATAGGCAATTTACTTTTGTAATTACTCACAAGTTCATCCGAGCTAACGCCTACGATTAAATAATCACAGTGTAGCTTTGCTTTTTTCAACAACCTCAGATGACCAATGTGAAACATGTCATAAACACCAGTGGTATACCCAATTATTTTATTTGACATTGTAGATTTTTATCTCCATCTTAGTTTCGAAAAAATTTGTTAAAGATGATTTGCCTTAAACTAGTTGGTATTAATAGCTGAATAAAAATACGAATAGTTACATTCACTATGAAAATCGCAAAGTTAGTAATTTTATAATGCAATAATAATAATTGAATGTCCATTTCGCTCTTAAAATAACGGTATCCGCCGCGACGAACAAAAGTTTGAGGATCCACGTTAGCGTTTACTAGCACCTCCGGAATGTTCGCCAATTGATATCCAGCATTTATTAGCCTGATCCAAAGAAAATAATCTTCATTATGATAAAAGTCTTGGTAACCACCAACGGCCATAATATCTTTCCGTTTGAACATTACGGTCATCTGATTAATTGGACATCTAAATCTACAATACTTTCTTATATCTTCGGGAGCTGACGGGACCAACTTTATTGCAACTGGTTTGCCGTTAGTGCATTCTTGGATATGAGCGCCCACCGCACTTATTTTTAAATTTTCGTGTAAATATTCATATTGAGTACTAAATCTATGCGGTAAATTGATATCATCAGCATCGCAAATAGCGATCACATCATGTAAAGCAGAATCGATCCCTACCCTTCTTGCACTCCCGTGACCTACATTCTCAGGCAAGACATGCAATTTAAAACCAATTTTCTTTCTTTCAAGATCAGTTTTGAAGCGTGAAATAATAATACTTGCTTCAGCGCTAATTGGTCCATCTTGCACCAAAATAACCTCTGAGGGTAAGAGTTCCTGGTTATGAATACTACTAAGAGCCAGCTCCAACAGATGAGGCTGATCATTTATATATGTACAAATTATAGCGCTAAACATTTATGGATCCTGTTTGTACTTTCTTTCGATTAGATAATAACTTCATTTATTTTTTCAGTATCTCCCGGAGAATCAGAGACTCGAGATACTTAAAGAACAGGTCAAAAAACTTCTCCGGTAGTTTAAACACAAATCAAAAGAATAGATTTAATTTATCTTTTAACAAATTTAATAAATTTAATGAATTTCTCATCTCCAAATATAGAGTGAATAAGATACATAAGAATACGTTTTAGCGGATCTAGAAATAAACGAAAATACCGGCTATGCTCCAAATTTAGCATTAGACTTTCTCTTATACGCTCCAATAACAGCTTAAAACTTTTGTGGTTACTGGAAATTCCATCCCGATTAAACTCGATTAAGTCAGTGTCAATAAAATTTACTTTCAACTTTTTTATTGCATGTAACTTAAAATCATCGTCGGCTGTTAGTCGAAGCTGTAAATTAAACGAATGTGATTCATAAAACATTTTTGGGAAAAACATTGTTTGCATATTTGGCAAATTTTTCTTATGCCAGTTACTACCAAGGTCTCTATAAGGTGGGTAATGAAAAACCACTTTCCCGCTACGTATAATAGCTCTAGAAAAATATAATTGGTCCTTATAGAGAATTTGAGACACTGCTTTTTTTACTTGATTTTTGTCACTAAAACGATCCCCGCAGTTTAGATACAATATAAAATCACCTGTTGCCAACTCCCTTCCTTTGTTATACGCGTCATAATGTCCCTTATCTGGCTCGCTAACAATACAGGTAACTACATCTTCAAATTTCTGAACTACACCAATTGTCCCGTCTGTGGACTTTCCATCTATTATTATTAACTCTAAATTCTGTAACCGCTGCTCTCTAATGCTCTGCAATGTCATCGATATTTCATGCTCTCCATTTTTTACGATAACAACAATACTTAAATTTTTATTCATTGGTTAATTGCCATTTTTGAAGAAAATATATTAGATTATAAACAGCGACACAGACATAGTCCTAACAATGTAGCTTACGCGGGACTAGTGATCAGAGCGTTGAGCAATAGCGATCAAAGAAATCTACTTTGTTGCATGAATAATTATATGAGGACTGTCAGAAGCCCATTGAGAACCGTCAAAATTCCCATATATTTCTATTTTTTTAAACCCAGCTATATTCAATAATCTTTCAATTTCAGACTTATATAGATAGCGAACCGTAAACCTCGAAGTTAATCTTTGCAATAAACCCTCTTGGTTAACATAATCATAATTAAAAATTCTATGTAGAAACTGATTATCGAGGTCATATTTATTACATTCAAATTTATCGACAATGATCCCGTCTATTTCTAATGTTTTTTGATATTTATAATAAGGGAATTTTTCACTCATTCTGTTAATGTCGGGATTTGAAACATATAACAACAAGCTTCCATCACCAATTAAATGATCATAAGAATTTTTTAAAAATGACAATTGCATCTTTTCACAACCAAGATGCATCAACCCGTTAAAAAGAAAAAGTATATTTTGATATTTTCTTGGATGAGAAAAACTTACAGCATTATCGACGGTTAAATCAATATTATATTTGCTGAACTTATTCGCTGCCAACGTCATTGCATCTTCATCAATATCAAACCCAAATAAGGAGTATTTATTTTTATTCAGCAAGTATTCTAGAACTCTGCCACTACCACAACCAACCTCTAATGAAGCGCCGCTTCTCATAAGTGATTCTATAAATTCAATATCATTTACAAACTTGTATTCATGATCATATATTTGATAGTACTCCAACATGTCTTTATCCTATTTTTTAAAATTTGAAACTGGAAGATTTACCATACCTCTTCTTTTTTTAATTTACTAATAACTCTCTGTCAATTGAGATTGTATTGAAGGGAAATTATAAACTGAAAATCCATACATAAGCATCCCGATAAAATATACAACTGCTCTTACCTCTACATTGAATGCATTTCTTTTCGAAAAAAAGACGTATGTCAACAATAAAGGCACAAGGGCGCTTATGTGATATACAAATCTTGATGCAATGAAAAGCACAGGCAATGCTGAAAATACAATTATCAAGCCGAAAAGGTAAATGTCAAAAACTGATTTATATCCATATATACCAAAATTTTCATATTTATTTCCATATACATAAAATAAGACACCAAACAAGTAAAGAATTAAAGCTTTTAAATAGATCTGGGTTTTACCGTAGGCAACATCATCATAAATAATCATCATCTGAAATTTATTAAAATACAAAGAAAGAATATCCAGTAACGAATAACCAATAAAAAAACAAAAAGGAATGGCTAATAATATAACCCTATAATTAATTTTCCTCTCAACAAAATAAGATCTAAGAGCAAAAAAACATGCAAAAGGTATTATTGACGAGTGTGAGAATATTGCTGACACAATAATTAAATAAGATGTAAGTTTATGTGATCTTGAGTGGAGTCCGATAGCTAAAATAAATAAAGCTATCGAAAGACCCTGTCTTATTGCGTTTGTAAACATCAATACAAACGTGGAGGTGAGTACAAATAATAAAAAAGAAAAAATTACATATTTTTGCGTTGGAAATAAATACTTAAAGCCTAAAAACAGAATAACCGTATTAACTACACTAAATACAATAAAAAATGTTTCACCGTCAAGCCCGAGTAACTTTCCTATATGTAAAAAAACTGCAAAAGTAACGTCGCCTTGGTATGCGTTAAGAACAGAATCAATACCTGACATGCCATCATAAATGCTGATGTACGACAAATAGTCAGCCGGGGCATGCACATCCCTGAAAATAAGAAGCCCTAATACCGTAATCCATGATAATAATGTGGCTATTATAGTCTGAAATTTTAGCCCTCTAAAGAATGGGAGAAATGCTATAACACTCAGTAAAGGTACAAATAACAATGTATAAAAATATTGATACATTGTTATTTAGGAGCCCAGTCTACTAATAACTATTTTTTTGAAAAATGAAATACCTTTTGTATAGAATGTAAAATTTATTAGATAAAGATGAATTCTAAGCAAATATTTAATAGGGTGCTCAATCGTGCAAATTACCATCCTACCTTCACTTTTGAAATCTTTTGTTATGCCGCCTAGTAACATTATTTTTTTTTTAATAAGTATTCTTGATATATTTTCATTATCTACTAAAGCATTACCCTTTATTAGCCTATCATATTCATTTACTAAACAAATTCTCTCTTTTATCTTTATGTTTTGATTTTGTGGCGTATTAGATATAACACCAGAATGTCTGACAAAATAGAGACCAAGCTTTCTAGACATATAAAAGTCATATTTTATAGATAACTTTACGAGAAGAGGAATATCAGAAATATTACCAAACTCTGTATTAAAAACGATATCTTCTAGAATTTCACTCTTAAAAACTATAGCGGTAATTACTGGGTGGTTACCATTTAAAAACAAATGTGTGGCTTTTCCTTTACTATAGATTCCCTCATGCGGCCAATTATCAAGCTGATTTTTTATAAATCCTCCTGATTCAGTGATAGCTGGGCACGACAAAATTGAGAACATCGCAGTCTCACTATTTTCAAATCCGGCGATCGCGTCATACAAAAAGTTATCTTTATAATAATCATCATCCGTGAGCATGCAAAAATATTTAGTTTTTACTTTAGAAAATAAAAAATTGAAATTCGCATTCATCCCAATGTTGCGGTCTTGGATGTAAAAATTAACCCTGGAGTCTTTTTTAATAAATTCATTTAATACAACAGCGGTACCATCACATGAACCATTATCAGAAATAATTATTAAAAAGTCACTATAGGTTTGTTTTAAAATACTCTCAATAGCGCGCTTTAATAAATTTGGTCGACGATATGTTGGCACCAAAATTGTTACAGTCTTTTCACTCATTTCACTAAATTCGCTTTATATAATTTTATAATATTACCTCTGATTGCTTTCAATGAAATTGAGCTAATCAGACCTGATAGAATTAATGACATCACAATTAATATCAGCCAATCCATTCTTTCATAATTCACTGTGGAAAGAGAAGTTTTAATAAAAAAAACACATGAAACTGAGAGGGAAGATGGAATGATAACATCATAGATATACCATTTAGCTTTCTCATTTTTAAGTATTTTAGCATGCATAAAGCTTATCAATACCAGCACATACACTAAGTTAATTATTGCCCAAATTTTGGCGGCTACTATGGATCCATATATTGGGACCAATATGAACATGGCTGGCACAACAAGGACCACAAGCATTAGATTTGACCATAAAGTTAGCGAAGTCCATCCAAATGCAAGTTGTGTTCTATAAGGTACCCACATTAGACAGTTAAGATATGTTCCAATAGCAATATAAATTACTATATTTTCAGCTTCTTTTGCAAGAGAGGAGTCGCCCGACCATGAGAACACTATACCATACGAGAAACAAACCATTACACTGAAAAACGGCGCCGTAATCACTGATACTAATTGGGCGCTATTGTGGTAAAGCTGGATAAGATCCCTTGTATTATTAACCGCAATTAACTCAACAAGCCTAGGATATATTGCCTGTACCACCGGAGAAACAAAAGTATATAGTGATGACGCTAATGTAAATGAAAATACATAGACCCCAAACTCTGCAAGAGGAACCATCTTTGACAAAATAATTTTATCAATTTGCATTAATACCAATGAAATAACTGTAATAGCTAGCATTCCCCCACTAAAAGCCATTACTTTTTTAAGTTCCAAATATGAAAATCTCGCACTATTAGTCATCATTGGTAAAAAGTTATGTGTTGTTTTCAAAAGAATAGCAACGCTGATCACAGATATGAGCAAGTTCCATAGAAAAAAAGCTTCTAACGAACGATCAACGAAAGCCAAAACAACAACAACGCCGCCATAACGAAGCGTCGCAGTCACCGCTATAAATTGATTAAGCCATACCTGTTTTTGCAGTCCAATAATGGCGCTACGATAAACTGTTTCTATTAAGCGAAGCCCTAGAACAAGACTTGAAATTTTTACAACCTGGACAATAGTGATTAATGGTATCTCTTTGGTACTGAACCAATACAATGCGATCCAATCAGAAATAGACCAAATTATCACCCCCAAAAGAAATGCAACAAAAGTAATTATTAGCTCAAATGATCTTAGCAAGTCTACAATTGACTTTGGAGTCTTTTTACCCGAAGTGTAGCGGGCCATTTCTCTATTTATAGTAGCTGAAATCCCCATATCAAAAATAAAAATCAGCGTTTGCATAAGAAGAAAAAAACCAATTAATCCATACGCCTCAATTCCTAAATATTCGATATACAAAGGGATAAAAATAACCGCCATTAAGGCGTTCCACCCTTGACCGGCATAATTTGCAATTGTATTTTTTTTGACAGTCATATTGAACTAATTCTGTGTTGAATATTATTAAAGCTTAGTTTGCTACCATAGATCTGGTTGGATATAGAATAATAACTTCTATTATTTTAGCTCTTCATTATTACCTATATTACAATTTCGAGATAAAGCTAAATAACTTTGATATTTAGTTTTTCCAAAACAAGTCCCAGTCCTTGAATTAACAGAAAATATTATTGGTTTCGTTGATTCATGCATACAATGAATTTGAAGCGAAAATTTATTTAAATAAAAGAGTTTTGAAGCTAAATTTGTAGCATCGTAAATTCATATGCTAAATTGGAAGTTTATCTCGAAGGTTTTCCCAGACAAATTGACGCTTTCTCCTGTGTGCTCCCCAGGCGCACAGCAATAGTTCATTCACTCTCGTGAACTTCCCTGCCATAACTTTGCGGCTATAAATATCCTCAAGCAAGTATAAGCCGATAAAGGTCGCCGCGAACTGTCAAGGCCTACTTCACCCTCTTTAGGTAGCCTTGCGGAGCCACCGAAATCAAAAGTTTGTTATCTATCGAGGAATCAATCTCAAAATTAGAGTTAGTCTCGAGATACTCATGTACAGCAGTCATAGGATTATCTCCAGGCCCCCATGATCTATTAGGATACATTTCAGGGGGCATGTTTTCTACAAGAGTATCAAAAACAACGCAATAACTGCCAACTGAAACCAAAGGTGCATAAGCTTTCAGCTCCTCCAGAACATGAAGATGTGTATGGTTACTGTCCAAAAAGACAAGTATCTTTTGACCCTCACCAACCTCAGCCGCAATTTTTGCCACAATAGTGGGATCTATAGAAGACCCTTCGAACATTTTAATGCGTGAGGCCATTGGATGTTTTTCTATCGCTAATTTATTGTGCTCTCGAATATCGATGTCAACACCAATAACTCGCCTTTTAGGTTTTGATGGATTAATAGATTGGCCGGCTAAGCTAGCATCAGATAGCTCTAAGAGAGCTAGCATTGACGCTGATAATATCAATGACCCACCATGGGCTATTCCTGTTTCAATTATGACATCTGGTTTTATGTCCCAAATCAACTCCTGCATCATTTGAATATCTTGAGGATACTGAATTATTGGCCTACCCATCCAAAAGAAATTATAGGAATAGTCTGCATTGACAGTTTCAACGAAGAAGTCATTTGCTTTTTTAAGTAATAATTCGTTTTGTGGTACTGTTTTTAGTCGCTCAACGACATCATTTTCAAACTCAGTTGCTTCTTTTTTATTATCGATCATAACTCGATCATAACTCTCTCTTTTTGTCATTAAATTTTTGAGGAAATTTAAATTATAGCTCCACTCAGTAGAACTTTAAGCTAAATAATTGAAAATTTAGGGCAACTCACAACACTTTTAAGATCAGTATTCATAACGTTTCAAAACAGCATTGGAACAATAATGTGAAAACATCCCGTAATGATTATAATTGAAGCGTCACCAGTAAATACAATTTCTTACTCCGTATCATTCCAGTTAGGAATGCCCACAACATAGAAAGGTTCTAAGAGATTATCTTTGCGACCCCCAAAATTTAGTAGGTCCTCACGGCCGTATTCCTTTGCAATCTCAATTGCGTGTTCCCGCAATGTTTTTGGCTCACCTGAGCAAACGTTCACAGCACCAGACTGCTCTGACAAAGCGACGTCTGCAATGATTTTACCGGCAGCAGTTACATTAATAAAATCTCGGACTTGATAACCGGACGACAAATTTGCGATCTCACCCAAACTAAGCTGCGAGCGAATATATGGGACAAGCCGTCGTTTATCTTCCCCCTCGCCATATAAATAAAACAATCTACACCAAGCAAAAGATATATTTTTGGAATTAAAAATTTGCTCGAGTAGTTGAAAAGTGGCTATCTTAGCAGCATCGTACATCGTACAAGATTTTAACACTCCATCATGATTAATCGGATCGCTTGAAATCTCATACTCCGCACAACTGCCAATACCTACGAATTTCGCTACACCCGCAATAACGCAGCCTTCAGCCAAATTTAAAGATCCCCGTAAACAATCTATATTACTGAAAGAAGTATAGTAGGCGCCTGGTTCGGCATACCAAGCTGCATGAATTACAACGTCAATGTCACAACATGATGCCGCCCACCAAGCACTAGTTTCATCAAACAAATCATCAGTTTCAATCGTTTTGACCACATTTTCGAACCGTTCCATCGGGTAATTTGAACCTGTTCTAGTAACCAAAGTAATATCAACATCGGATTGAAGCAGGCGTTTTAAAACCTGCTTACCTACAAAGCCTGTTGCTCCAGTCAGTAAAATACTCTTTCTCATAGAACCGTATACTCAGATAATAATCTAACTAATGAGTAAGGAATAAGTTTTTTCATAAAAACTGAACTCCGATATCACGAAAAAACACCATTTTAACATCTTAGGTTTTTTGTTTATTTTTTTGCATATTTTTGATTATAAATATCAATTGTTCACTAGCCCTATCGCACTTAATAAATTGCCGTCACAGCGGCCTGACTACCAAAAATATTCTTATTAATAGCTAACTGAATGTAATAGGAAAAACGATGATTTATAGTTTCGAACCTGAGCTATATTCCACCCAAAAAATTCTTGTCTATCTCCTGAATACGATCTTCAAGCAATCCCCAACTTTTATCTTTTTCTGAAACCACCGTCGGCTCTATTGGCCAATCAATGTTCAACATAGGGTCATCAAATCGAAGACCAGACTCGTGATCAAGGGCATATACTGAAGAAATAACGTAAACCGTTGTCGTGTTGGGCTCAAGAGTGATAAATGCATGACCAAAACCTTCAGGAACAATCAAGCTCTTACCATTATCTGGTGTGAGTACCTCACCAAACCACTGATATTTAGTAGCCGAATCTGGACGCAAATCTACACCAACGTCCCAAATTGCACCGGCTGTACAGGCCACAACCTTAGCCTCTGAATAAGGAGGATATTGAAAGTGAATTCCGCGCAAGGTTCCCGCCTGATTCGACGTAGACGTATTTACATGCACTGCATTCGTTGGCCTTCCTGCAGCCGCAATATCATCCTCGCCGAATAATCGAGAAAAAGCGCCACGATCATCTTTTCTTAATGGTCGATGAAGAACAAAAAGATCGGCAATGGGGGTAGATTCTAGTTTCATAATTTTGACCTTGTTAGTTAAGTTTTGTCATTGATGGCTGAGCAACCCAAATCCTTGCGCCAGGTGCGAGAGACTTAATTTTTAATGTGAGCTCTTCAGCGATATTCCAAGGTAATATAAGAACATCAGTTGGATTTATTGAGCTCAGTTTCTCGGGAGAAAGCACAGGGACTTGAGAGCCCGGAAGAAATTTGCCCTGCTTCTCATGACTTGCATCAACAACATACTCAAGAGTCTTTGATGCTTCCCCAACCGCATTTAAAAATGTATTTCCTTTATGCGCCGCGCCATACCCTACAACTACATTACCGGCTACTTTTTGATCTACAAACCATTGCCGAAGGCCAACAATAGCCTTCTCTGAAGCAGCGGAAAACTCTTTCCATTTATCTTCTAAAAATAACCCTGAATTCTTTTCGTCAGCCAATACATTTACAACAGTCTCATCAGGCTGTTTAGATTGGCTTAAATAATATCTATTCGAACCACCATGAGTTGGTAGCCGTTCCACATGGAATAAATTCAAACCACATTTTTTAGTGACAGCATCCACAGAATGAGCAGTCAAGTAGGAGTAATGCTCATGATATATTGTGTCAAAAAGTGCGTTATTAAGTAGGATATCAAATGAAGGATTCTCAATCGTAATAATCGTTGAATCATCAGCAAGCACTGCCATACCTCGCGTAAAGTCTTGCTGGTCTGGAATATGTGCATAGACGTTATTTACAACTATTAACTTAGGATGGCCGTACTCAGCTAAGATATCATTTGCTAATTTTTCTCCAAAAAATTTGGATATAGTTGGGACTCCAGCCTGTCTAGCAATTTCTGCAGTATTCTCTGGCGGTTCCACCCCTAATACTGATACTCCTAACTTTTGAAATTGAGACAGTAAATAACCGTCATTACTTCCAAGTTCAATTACAAGACTATCCTTGTCTAGAGAGAGCTTATCAGTCATCTCACCAGCAAATTGCTTCGCATGGCTAACCCAGTACTGACTTGCAGACGATAAGTAGGGATAAGTGTTATGGAATATTCGGTCCGGTAGAACATATTCACCTAATTGGCCCAAACCGCAATCCTGGCAAATTCTTAAATGTAGTGGAAATCTATCAAGTACATCTTTCGCATCTAATCCATACTCTGCAGGAAGAGGTTGGTCTCCAAGGTCTAATATACTCACAAGATTTTCGGAATCACACGCTCTACAAATTGAGAGTCCACGTTCTGAAATAAGATTGGCCATTTACTACTTCCCTTAAGTTAATTAAATAAAGTTTGATAAAGCTTTTTGACAGCTTGTTCGTAAGACATAGCTGGCTTATATGCAGTGTGCTTTACTAGATTCTTAATTGAAAAATCCTCTTTGCTTAGCACGATATCGTTGTATGGTAGTTTTCCAAATTGCATTTCTTTTCCTGATGGAAAAAGGCGATACATTCTCTCCACATACTCTCTAAGTCTGCGCGGGTCACCTGATCCAACCCAATATTCCTGACCTGAGATACCTTTCTCACAAATCAGGTTATATCCTAACACACAATCTTCTAAGGAGATAACATCAAAGATCTGTTCTCCAGATGAAAAAATTAAATCATCTCCGTTGACGAACTTTTGGAGTGTCACTTGTAAAAAGGAATCTTTGTCATCATCTTCACCCATAACGTGTGAGTGAAGCACGTAAATATAGTCGATGTTTAAATTGGAAGCCTTTAGAGCTAGTGCATTCTTGGCTACAATTTTAGCGACTGAATATATTACATGTCTGTTGTATTCATTATTTTTGTTATGATCCAGCTCCAAGTACTTGTATGTGAAAGCCTCTTCCATGGTCCCGACTTGAACAAAACGACTACAACCAATTGCAACTGATTCCTCGAGGGAATTGACTGACCAACCCACGTTTTGCATCTGAGCTTCAATATCAAGATCTGAAAGGGCAGTAATCCCGCCCCATGCGAGATTAAAAAAGACGCACTCCGAGCCGACATCCCAAGAAATTTCGTTGAGCCTCGAGTGAAGACTCGTTATTTCTCTCATATCTAGATTAATGTATTTGGCGGCAGTCAGTTTTTCTCTTCGACTTTTCTTTACCTCCGCTAGAGACTTCCTTCCAAGTGCTACGACATCAATTCCTTTATCAGTAAGAGACTTTACGAATGCTGCGCCAATAAATCCTGTAGCCCCGGTTACTATTGCTTTTTTCATTTGATTTAGTTCACTCCCGTCAAATTGAATTTATTAGTCATTGCAACAAAACCAGTGTCGGCGTTAAGTAATTTGGTGCTGAAAAATGATAAGTTGTCAGAGGAAGAATAGGATTTCTCCTCAACTGGCATTCCTAAATCAGCCTGTCTAAAATTCGTGAAAAAATCATTGAGCTTAGTAGGATTACCTGACCCAATAAAATAGTCCGCTTTGTTTTTACCATGCAAGCCGATGAGATGGTAGGCATTCGCAACATCAGCAGTAGAAATTACATCGTACAACTGATTATTTTTTGCTGGCTCATAATTTTCTTTATTTCTAATTTTTCTCAATGTATTTGAAATGAACCCACCAGCTGAAAGATCTGGCGATAGAGGAACAGACAGTCGAGTATGGATATAGTCAATTTTTTCTAGGTAAGCGACCATGGCACACATGTCTCTGCATGCCAATTTAGCAATTGCGTAGTTCTCTTGAGCCGAGGAATATGGTGTGCCACTGGCAATATGTGATTGCGCATAGGTTTCTTCAAGAGTTCCAGAATTGACAAATTTTGAACAACCTATTTCTTTTGCTACTTTTATAGCCAAAGAAGATGAAATTGCATTTCGTAACTGATCATCAAAACTTCCATCGGTTAGACCTTTAATTCCACCCCATGCAAAATTATAAAACACACAATCATTACCAACTTCCCAATTTAGGTCACTAATTTTGTCAGACAATAGTGAGATATTTTCCATTTCCAATTGCATATATACAATGCCTTCACCAAAATAATCACGGACATGTTCGGAATCCCAATCTTGTCGTCCCAAGCAAAGCACATCAATATTAACTGAAGATAAGTATTTAGCTAGGGATCTACCTACTAAACCTGATGCACCCGTGATAATAGCTTTTTTCATTGTAAACGCCCTTCGTTATGGGTACCTTGAAATTCAGAAATCTGCATAGTTGTCAGCCGATCCAGATCTTCTTTTTCTTTCCAAGCTTGATGCCACTCAACAGTTTTGGTTAACGCAGTTTCTATATTCCAACGCGGAGACCAACCGAGATCAACTTTTGCTTTAGAATTGTCAAGTTTTAGCAGGACTGCTTCATGAGGCTGTTTTTTTGTTTCGGTCCTCCAGTTGGCCCCAGGTATACGAGAACAGAGCTGACCCACAATCCATCCGACCGATTTCATGTCCTCGTCATTCGGACCAAAGTTCCAAGCATCAGCAAACACCTCCTTCTTCTCACAGAGTCTCTCGGCCAGCATTAGGTAACCGAGTACTGGCTCTAAAACGTGTTGCCAAGGTCGCAAAGCATTAGGCGAGCGAATATTCAAAGTTTCCCCAGTGTCAATTGCTCGAAGAAAATCTGGAATCAAGCGATCGGCGGCCCAGTCTCCACCTCCAATTACATTGCCTGCACGCGCACTAGCTACGTGAATTTTATTCTCCGCCAAGAATGAGCTGCGATATGCGGCCACAGCAAGCTCAGCACAAGCTTTGCTTGCAGAATATGGATCATGCCCACCTAACGTGTCAGTTTCTCGGTAGGGCCACAGCCACTCCATATTTTTATAACATTTATCGGTGGTAATGCTGACAATAGCTTTAACATTATCAGTATGTCTGGCAGCCTCAAGAAGGTTAACTGTCCCCATAACATTCGT
>Ga0209425_10002310_pt1 | contig 21357 bp, 20 predicted proteins | sample COG_05_FD_184749 | JGI IMG/M metagenome (GOLD analysis project Ga0209425, IMG submission 184749) | Pelagic Microbial community sample from North Sea - COGITO 998_met_05 (SPAdes) (version 2) | ecosystem: Environmental > Aquatic > Marine > Neritic zone/Coastal water | place: Helgoland, sampling...
ATTAACATTCAGCGTATTTCTATTTTCAATATTATTTTTGGCTTTATTAATAACATCAATTTGTTTTTTGGCATTCTTCTGCAATTTACATTTATAACTATTGATTTTTTCTATATCACCGTGATATTTATCTTTTTGTAAATATTCTATTTCTTTTAAAATTTCGCTGATAATTTTGTTATTACTTTTAAGCTTGCGTTGATGAAAGTTTCGCAACATTAATGTATGTTCTGATGGTTTATTGAATTGTTTTAATCTACGACAAAATTTACTAATTTTCTTATTATTATCGTTCAAAGTGTTCAAGTTTACAAAGTGTTCGCGATTTTCTAATAGTTTTATAATAACAATAAAAACAACAATTCCGACTATTATAGCATTAATCATTAATATAAACAAGTAAAAAAAAATATTAAGTGGATTTCGCATTAGGTACTTCAGCAACCTTGTTAGCATTTTGTTCCATCATAGTATATAAATGGTCCATATCTATAAATATAGGACCCAATAATACAACTAATAATAAAAGTATCATTAAAATCAAATAAGAGTACATCATAGTTCTGATTAAATTAAGCATTTAATTTTTTTTGAAATCTTTATTGATTAATTCGATGTCTTTTCTTAATGTATTTGGATTACATTTATGACACACCCCATTATCAAGTTTAGAAAGTGGGAAACCGGGTTTCGGACGACATTTTTTGGGGGTATTGCGGTTGCGATTGCTGTTGCGTTGGTTTTGTTTAATTTCGTTAATTTTATCAGTTAAATCGGATAAATCAAACTTAATACCATCTTCGGGCATATTTATATTAACGGATTGTGTTTCATCTTTTAAAAAGCCCGCATCAGAGAGTGTTTTAACTTTTTTAGAATTTTTATTTAATATAGACTGTTTATTCGCCCGACATTGGTTAGAGATATGATCACGTTTTTCTTTTTGATCTCGCATATATGTGACGATCACACCCAATTCTTCAATTCGCTGCTCTTGAGCATCCAGTTCTTGAAGTGCCGATTTATTTATAGAAATTTGTTCTAAATCATCTTTAATTTTTTGTTCTTTATCTATTTTTTCACACATATGTTCCATATCGCCTAATTTATGTAACATAGAATCAATTGTTTCGTCGTCTTTAATAAAATTATTTGAAATCGTGCTGACACTGACATTTTGCTGTTCCTTGTTATTTGATTTAATACTATTATTTACCGAATCTACAATAATTCCCTTTATATTTGAATCCAATTTAGCCGTATTTATGGAGTCATTTTTCTTATTAAGTGCGTCAACTTCCGCTTTTAAGTCGTTTAATTCTTTTGGGTTTATAACGAAATGTTCTTTCAATGTGGCTTCATACCTATTAACATTATCTTTAGAATAATCAGTGGCGCCGACGGGTTTAACGAGGTTAAGTCTCCAATTAACATATAGCAAGCATAGTATTAATAAAGTGACCATAATTAATAAATGTAAGTTATTCATTATATAAATATAAGATTTTTTTACTATTTCATTTTTGAAAATTCACAAAAACGTGAATCGTATTCCAAGCAACTTTTATTACAAGGGTTACCATCCTTAAAGCATACCTCGTATACCGTGCGGGTTTTACGAATATTCCTATTAATGTAGGCCATAATTTTAATGGAATTTAATAAAGCTAAATTCTGGTTTAACGAATCAAATATGGGTATTTTTTTATTCGTGTTGGTTTCTATATTGCGTTTATTATCCATTTTATTCGCTTTATAAAAATCATTCACCTCATTAATTTTGTCAATGGACTCATCGTATTTATTTTTTAATTCATCTAATTTAATGTCACTATATTTTTCAATAGTAGATACTAAATTATAGTAAACATAATAAAGAACAACCGAGCCAAATAATATCATTAAAATTGCTATAACTATATTCATATTATTATTTATAAAGAAATTTATTAATCTTTACAATAAACATTTTTTTGAGAAACCCTAAACCTACAATTAGCCGAATCTTTAATTGAATCAATCGATACGTAGTTATCATCGGATACATATAAACATTTGGCACTAGTTGTTTCTCCTGGTAAAATAAGATAAAAGGGATAATAAATATCATCGGTTGCCATAACCAATCGTTTTTCGGGTGTTTCTTCTCTTAATATAACATCGTTATATTCTTTATAATTAGTAATTTTTTTTAATTTAAATGTTTGGGATTTGGAAGTAAGATCACAAGCATCCTCCTTATTATTATTATCAACATTGACACATCCAGTATTCAAAAATATAATAAACCCATCAGTTGTATTTTCGCCATCATTTACTGGGTTGACACTTAATGTAATTGAATTTGCCCGACATATAATTGACCGTATTTGATTATCCTTTTTATTTTGAACTTTTCTATTTAAGCTTTCCAACTCGCTCAGCTGACTTTCCAATGCACGCACTCGCGATTCCTGAATTTCTTGGTTGGCCTCATATGCCGAGTCATTTACATTTAAATTTTGTTGAATTATACGATGTAATTCCTTATTATAATTATTATGGAAGCTACCTAATCTATCAATATTAGCTTTTAATTCCATAGGTTCCTTGAGATTAAGATCCTTAATCATTGAAACGAGTGCCGCGGTATCACCTTTTGCCTGGTCTAATTCGGTTTCTAAACTTTGAAGTCGTTCAGCCAAATTGGGTGTAGTAGTTGTGACCCCACTGTCAAAATTTTCCCGTTCATTTTTTTTAACAATGTATAATTTAAAAATGGTCGCTACGAGCAACACTAAAAACACAAATATTAAAAAATATAGTATCTTTTCCTGATTAAACATTTAATATAATACAATAAAATAAATAAAAAATTGAATTGATATAAACATAATATATTATTCATACATTAATACTATTACATTACAATGGCTACTCATACCAAAATATCGCATCTCGAACATATCCTTAAAATCCCCGATACATATATTGGAGATATAGATGAAAGTACGACTGAAATGTGGTGTTTTGATGAGACGGTCAATAAAATGATTAAAAAGAAAATTACCTATATTCCTGGAATGTATAAACTATTCGATGAAATTATTGTAAATAGCTTTGATCAATATATTAGAATTAAAGAGTCTGGTGATAGCGATCAGATGCCCGTTAAAAATGTCAAAATTAATGTGAATAAAGAAACTGGCGAAATCAGTGTTTACAATGATGGCGAGGGAATTCCTATAGAAATTCATCCAAAAGAAAAAATCTATATCCCTGAACTTATTTTCGGCGAATTGCTAACATCGTCTAATTATGACGAGAAAAAAATTAAACATGTTGGTGGTAAAAATGGTTACGGGGCCAAACTAGCGAATATATTTTCAACTAAATTTACCATCACAACCGTTGACCGTAAACGTGGCAAAAAATTTACAATGAATTTCTACGACAATAAATCTAGAAAAGATAAACCTAAAATTACGGCGTGTAAATCTAAACCTTATACCGAAATTACTTATACTGCTGACTTTAAACGATTTAATACGAAGGGGGTAAGCGATGATATGATAGAATTAATTAAGAAACGCGCGTATGAAGTTGCGGCGTGTAGCGAAAACGCCCTTAATGTATATTTCAACGGTCAAAAATTGGAAATTAAGAATTTTGAGAAATACATCAAACTATTTATAGACGATTCCTGTAAATTTGCGTATGAAAAGGTAAATGAGCGATGGGAAATAGGTTGCGCATTGTCGCCAAATTTATCATTTGACCAAGTATCATTTGTGAATGGCATAAATACGATGAGAGGTGGTAAGCATGTTGATTATGTAATGAAACAAATTACCGATAAATTATGCGAATTTATCAAAAAGAAGAAGAAAGTGGAAGTGAATGGAAACTATATCAAAGAAAACTTGATTGTGTTTATTAAAAGCACCATTGACGACCCAAAGTTTGATAGTCAAACCAAAGAAACGTTGACATCGAATAAAAGCAAATTCGGGTCAAAATGTGAGCCAAGTTCTAAATTCATTGATACTTTAGCAAAATGTGGTATCATTGAAAAAGCAATGCTACTATCCCAGGCTAAACAAGATAAAGCCCTATCTAAAACCGATGGGAAAAAGAAAAATAGAATTACTGGAATACCGAAGTTAGAGGATGCGAATTGGGCTGGAACAAAGAAAAGTAGTCAATGTACGTTGATTTTGACTGAAGGTGATTCGGCGAAATCAACGGCTATGGCTGGAATTGAAATTATTGGACGCGATAAATATGGGGTATTTCCATTGAAAGGTAAACTTATTAATGTGAAGGATAAAAATAATGCGAAGAAATTGCTTCAAAATACGGAATTGGCAAATATAAAGAAAATTCTTGGACTAGAGAATAATAAAACCTATAAAAATATAGATGAAATCCGATATGGTAAAATCTTGATATTGACCGATCAAGACGAAGATGGGTCACATATCAAGGGTCTAGTGTTTACCCTTTTTGAGAAACTGTGGCCAAGTCTCTTTAAAATGAAGGGCTTTATTAATTCTATGTTGACGCCAATTGTTAAAGCGATTAATAAAAAGGAAATTCATGAATTTTATAGTTTCAAGGATTATGAAAAATTCGCAAAAGAATTCCCCGATTTGGCAAAGACACTAAATGTGAAATATTACAAGGGACTGGCGACATCCACTCCAAAAGAAGCCAAGGAATACTTTAGACAATTGAAGATGGTAGAATATACCACAAACCACCCTGAAGATATTACCGCTTTAAATTTGGCCTTTGATAAGGAAAAACAAAGCGCCGATATGCGAAAAAAGTGGCTTGGAAAATATGACCGAAATAATACCTTGGATTATACGGATTCGGTCGTACCCATTCGCGATTTTATTAATAGAGATTTGATTCACTTTTCAAACAGCGATAATGTTAGGTCTATTCCTTCTATGGTTGATGGTTTGAAACCGGGTCAGCGAAAAGTAATGTTTGGATGTTTTAAACGAAATCTGGTCAATGAAATAAAAGTCGCTCAATTGGCAGGCTATGTGAGTGAAAATAGTGCCTACCATCACGGCGAAGCAAGTTTAGCTGGAACTATAGTGAATTTGGCGCAAGAGTTCGTGGCATCTAATAACATTGCTCTATTAGATGGTGTTGGACAGTTTGGTACACGAATTCAAGGTGGGAAGGACGCTGGACAACCCAGATATATTTTCACTCGCTTGGCGCCAATTACAACTAAGATTTTCAGCAAACTGGATACTCCATTATTAAAAGATAATTATGACGATGGAATGAAGGTGGAACCCGAATATTATATTCCTATGATGCCTATGATTCTTGTAAACGGTGCGAGTGGAATTGGGACGGGCTGGTCTACGGATATTCCAAGCTATAATCCTGAGGAAATTAGAAAAAATATTATTAGGTCGTTGAATGGACAAGACCTTGAACCAATGAACCCTTGGTATAATGGGTTTAAGGGGACCATTACGAAACTTTCAAATAATTCGTATTTGACCAAGGGTGTATATACAATTGAAGGTAATAAACTTATTGTCACGGAATTGCCAATTGGAAAATGGACGCAAAAATTCCAGGACGAACTTGAAGATATGATGAATAACCCCAAAAATACATTAGTCCGATATTATAATAGTTATTGTACCGACACCAAAGTTCATTATGTAATTGTATGTGATGAAAACGAACTATTTGATCTTGATATATATGACCAACAGTATGGTATGACTACAATGGAATATCATTTTAAACTATATAGTAAAATTTCAACTTCAAATATGTACTTGTATGATAGTAATATTAAACTTAAGAAATATAATAATGAATTGGAAATTTTGGAGGATTATCTTCAAGTGCGAAGCAAATTTTATGGCGACCGAATTACCTATATTATTAATGAACTTATAAAGACATTAGATGTTTTAGAATACAAAATGAAATTTATCAAGGAATTTATCGATGAAACTATTAAAATTATTAGAGTTAAAAAGGTGGATATCATATCACAATTAAAGGAGAGAAACTACCCAGAAGTTGAAGGAACATATGATTATCTTATTAAGATGCATATTTACAATCTTTCGGAAGATAAAATTGACGAACTTCAAAAACAAATAGATGACAAAAATGCGGAACTGGTAACTATGAAAAAGGAAACCGTTAAATCATTTTGGACACGAGAATTGGAGGATTTGAAATTTACCGATAATAATGCCGTTATAAAAATGAAATTCTCTAAAAAAACTAATAAAAAAACTAATAAAAAAAACTAATAATTATATATAACAATGTTTTCAATTCAAAAACGAATGCTCCTTTTTTTATTAGCGTGTATACCAGTCAGGATTTTACTGGCACTATTACCATTATACATTGATGCTTCATATTTACGCTATTATGGTCTCTTGCTACTTATACCTACTATAGGATTTCTCTATTTGTATTTCAACAATGCCAGATTAAATGCTCCTGAAGGTGGTGGTATAACTTGGTGGGCAGAATACCGATTAATTCACGGCCTTTTATATTTATCCGCAACCATAATGGCGTTCCAAGAAAAAAAGCTAGCTTGGGTTCCCTTAACAATAGACGTAATTTTAGGACTCGTTCTTTTCCTATTTCGTTATTTGTGGTAAAGTACCATATATTAAAAGTTAAGCTATTTTTAATTCCATTTAACTTTTTATTGTTTAGTTATTTATAAAATGGAAACCAATCTTAGAAACTTCGCCGAGACTAATCTTAAAAATCCCTTTCAGGAAGACGACACTATTATCAACTACGAAGAAACGGTCTCTATTATAATTAATAGTATTGATAGATATATTCAAAAAGAATCCACATTTAATTATAACATTGATTTCGGAACACGAAACGAATTATCGGGTAGTATTCCGAAAATATTTAAAAATATAAAAAAAATAAACATCTCCAATGTCATTATGCCTAATTTTTATGTAGATGTATCAATGGTTCATAGCTTACTTGATAACAACACTATAAAATATGAAAATAATACCGTATTGGAGAAAAATCATTTAATTAAACAAAAAAAACTATCAGACCTTCAATATATTCTATTAAAAATAAAGGAATTTAATCTAGCGAATCACGGAACAAATAATAATTTAAATGAAAGTTTTTGTGTTCTTATAAATGACAATGAAACAAATAAAAATTCAGGTATGAGTTTTAATTATGATATTGGAACGGGGACTACACAAACCTTATTACTGAAAGATAATTTTGGAAAAAAGCTATTACCGTGCCAAGGAGACCAAATTATTAATTTTAAAAATATATCGGCCAATAAAAATTATTTCCCATCAGTGAAAGGCACTATTAATAATTTAGAAATATCATTCCACTTACCGAATGGAAATGAAATTCAATTAATGAACGATTATCTGGAAATAAGCGAATATTACTATTATAAAAATTCAGCAAGAGTGGCATCAACTGAAAATATCACTAATTTTTCAAATATCACTACAATAGATGGAATCACCCTAGCTAATAAGGATATAATATTATTAAAAGACCAAACGACCGTTTCTAAAAACGGACCATATACCTGGGATAGTGGAACTAATGTATTGACAAAAATAACTGATATTGTAAATAAAACCTATTATATTGAGGAAGGCGCTTTAAAAGGTCATATATATAGATATATTAATGATACTCTTATACAGCGAGAAAATGCGATAAAACTAAAAACGACTAAATTTTTTAGTAGCGAAGAATACAAAATAAGCGATACTATTTTAATTAAGGCACTAGAAGGAACGGATTTGGATGGAACTATAAATTCCTTTTTAAAACGAGATCAAGGTCATACTATAATTAATTTTTATGATGATACTAATACAAGCAATTCATTATATAATACGATTGTGATTCCTATTGATTCAACTATCAATTTAGAAACAGGTGTAGTTAATTATAATGATAGTGAATTGCTTAATAATGCGAGTAATATATGCGATGTCACAAAAAGTTATTTAGTTAATACCGATTTACAACATATTATTCAGCTTGATATAAGTACTGAAAAATATATAACCAATTTTAAATCAAAATTGTTATGATTTTATGATTTATTTTTTTTTATTTTTTTTATTTTATATTATTAATTGAATGAATATCAATACTAATAAAAATAAGATGTATTCAAATATTGGATTGGATAATAATGTAAACGACCCCGAATTATTTACACGAGATGAAGAAAATAGTCCATTTAGTAATTATAATCCAGTGACCGAAACTTATGAAACCTCATTAAATACGGGTCGTATTCCCGATTTAGGTCCAAATTTAAAATATCCCCAATTTGAATTGTTTCAAGAAAATCATAGAGGACCTGAAACGAATTTTAACGATAGTCTTCAGGGAATTGTGGAGTCTTCTATCATTGCCAAGGTGTTTTTTTCGGGTAAAAATATAAATAATATCCAACAAAAAATAATAAATGGTGTGTTCGAAGGCTCGGGAGGTAAAATAAATATTGGCCGACAGGCGGATACCGAATTGAAAACAATAATGCGATCCATTTTTCTAGAATATTCCCAGAATTTAGACTGTCATATACAAGAACAAATAATTGAATTGAATAAACGAGTTTTAGCATATTGTATTCCAAATGTATTGACGGGTGCTATAGGACATATCAATTATCTAAATGAATTAGACCGACCGATTCAACTAATGCCGACGCCAATTCACACGAATATTGCTGGTGAGAATAGTCTGGAAAATAACCCCATGATTTGAGCGAAATTTATGTTGAACGCGATTGAGTTTAATATCATATAAAACAATATTACTAAGTTTTATGCATCCTAAAATAGACGAATTAAAAAAAATAAGAAAAATCATAGATGTATTACACTATGATGAAAAAATAGAAATATTCAAAATTATAAAAAAGTATAAATGTAATTATACGTATAATCATAATGGTGTTTTTATAAATATGACTAATTTAAAAGACGATGTCATTAATGACATTAAAACTCTAATTGAATATTCAAACGATAATAAAGAAATAGAAAAAAAAAGGATTAGTCAATATAAGGAATTTATTAATTAATTAATTATTAAAAATTGATTTAAATTTAAATACGTTGTTATATTATTACTATATTATTACTATATTATTTGTTCATAATGGCTACAGTAAATTTGAATAGAATCACGACCACCATTAAATCGGTTAAAAATATTAAAAAATTTAATTTGAACTCTTCTTCTTCGTTTATTCAACCTTTCCATATACCCGAAAATCAAATAGATATTGAAAGTGAAAATATTGTTTTTAATGAAAATTACGAATCGTTTAAGCCATTGATGGCGTATGTAGAAAATGAAATTATTGAAGTTCCTGAGATATTTTCAGACTTTCTAGATTTGAATAAATATTATATTTATGGCACCGTCAATATTTATGAAACTATCACAATTTTGTTGAACCGTGATTTTTTGGGAGAAGGCAAATCTGATAAAAAAGAGGCTGTTGAAACTCTAAAAAATAAACTATTGGATGAACTGAGTCCAAATTACAAAACATTTGACTATAAAAAAACATTCATGAATAAAACCGAAATCCTCCAAAATTTAAATGAAAATCCATCAACTATGAATAATGATATATTGCGATATTTTTGCGATGTTTTAAAAATAAACTGTCTCTATATAGATATTGAAACTAAAAAATACAAGCTTTTTAAATGTTTCAACCAAGAAGTCGTAGTTGATAATATAGTGGTTATTGGGTATAATAAGAATATTTTACCGCTGGTTAATATTAGATATGACAAGTTTACATATAAAGACCTTTTAAAAATAAAGGATTATTTTAAAGAAGTGGTAACACTGAAGAAAATTTCTTCTTATAGTATAGCTGAATTGGTTGAACTTGCTGAAGACAATAAAATAAATGTAAAACATACTGAAACAAATAAAAAAAAAACAAAACAAATGCTATACGACGAACTTAAAAAGATATTTGAATAATAAAAATTGAATGATTGCTTTTTTTAATTTAAGAATTTAATATAGTATTATTATATACAAATATGGATATTTCTGAATACAAAGACGCCATAATTAGAAATATTAATAAAGTTCAAAAGGACTCAAATATAGAAATGGAAGCCATTTATAAAACCAATATAGATTATCCTTTGGATAGAGCTACTTTTAACCGAGTTATTTCTTATATCAAGGGGTATAATCAATCTTCAATGTATTCATCGGGTTCTACTTTAGACATATTCTTACCAGACGAAGATGATAGTATCCGATATACTGTTTATGGCGATGGTGCTATTAACAGTTATTGTAAATCTAATACCCTTTCTACATTGAAACCGGGTTCATATATATTGCAGCGCAAATCCAAAATAATAAACCCAATTGATATTAATAACTATAATATTAGAATCAACTTTAAAAAGGAGTTGGATGAAAAAATTGACATGGCCATATTTAATAGATGGCCAACATTAAATAAATTATTTAGATATAAAAAACGATATTCATTTATTACAAACGACAAATTATTTTCGATTGATTTTACAATTGTAAAGTCGTCTAATGTAAAAGTCGTAAATCAAGATAATTACACTATGAAAAAACGAAATATAAAAGAAAATATGCGCAATTTTATCGTGAAGCCCAAAAATATAATTGGATTTGACGCTTGGTTTGAAACTTTAAAAGAAAACGATGATGTGGAAATGCGTGGGAAAAAATATGAAACTATGGTTCCATATAAATCAATTCAGACATCCAACGTATTAAGCAATGATATGAAATATGAAATTGAGATAGAATATTTGGGGAATAAAAACAAGGATATAAAAGCCAAATATGAAACGATTTTAAATGAATTTGTCAAACATATTGAGTATATTTTAAAGTCAATTCAAAATAATCCTTTTATCATTTCTCAGAAAGAGAAATCTGAATTTAAAAATCAATATTATAAAATTATGAACACTAGACGATTTGCTGGACCTCAACCAACCGCCCTTGAAATGAAACACGTTACGAGAAAAAATTATAGCGATTATCGAGATATCCTATCAATTCGCCGTAATTACTGTGTAACAGATAAGGCTGATGGTGAGCGAAATATTCTATGCGTTATGAATAATGGAAGTGTCTTTATGATTAACCGTAAAAACGAAATTAAATCACTTGGTTGTAAAATGCCAGGTATGGCTGGAACGGTATTGGACGGCGAATATATTGTAAAGGATAAAAATAATATCCCAATGATAATGTTTATGGTATTTGATATATATTTCTATAAAAAAACTGATTTGCGATTGAAACCTTTTTATAGAAATGACGAAGAAAGACAAGATAGGCCTGACGATTTATCCCGATATGAATATTTGAATGAATTTTTTGAGAAAATGGAATTAGAGAAATCGGTTAATGGCATTATCGTCTCAAAAAAGAAGTTTTATTTCGGCGATGTTGCGAAATATGACGAAGCTTTTGACAAGGAAATTATAAGAATTGAAGGCCAATTGAAAGCGCTTCCCGAAAATGAACCCAAATACACGGATCTAAATGACTATTTAAATAAATTAAAATCGGATACTAAGATTTTTGAGCATAGTAAAACATTACTTGAAAAGACTTATCCATATCATATTGATGGGCTTATTTTCACCCCCATCAATCTTGCTGTGGGAGGTAGTTTTGAGTCGCACAAAAAACCGAAATATGATGGGCGATGGTATGAATGTTTTAAATGGAAACCGCCATTGGAAACTACAATTGATTTCCGGGTATTTTTCAAGAAAAATCCAGAAAATAAAACCGAGGATTTAATTCAATATGTTACCAGAGGCAACACTGTAATTGAATATAAGATTGCGGTATTATATGTCGGTTATAATCCCAAAACCCATACCCAATTTAATAGTTGTAGGGTCTTAAATGAGGAATTGGTATTTGACGACGAGTATACGAATGTACCATTTCAACCATATAATCCATATATTAAAAATATAGAATTTGCTTATATTCCATTGAAAAATGGTGTTGCCTATACCGATGATAAACAAATAATATCCGATGGAAATATAGTGGAATTTAGATATAATGGCGACCTCACTGAGGGTTTCTGGTGGGAATCTATGAGAGTAAGAAATATTAGTAATCCAAATGATTTTATTACCGCTATTAATAATTGGCGGACTCTTCATAATCCAATCCTTAAGAATATGATTATAAGTGGCGAAACCCCTAATGTTGGTGATGTATATTATATTAAAAATAAAGATAGAAACAAACTACCAACTAAACCCTTAGCGGATTTCCATAGTTATATCAAGAAGAATTTGATATCAAAGGTTTCAAAAGGCGCCAAGAATTATTTGGATTTATGTGCTGGGAAATGTGGCGATATGAATCATTGGATAGATTTGAAACTATCAAATATAGTGTGTATTGAATTAAATAGAGATAATATTGAAAATAAAGACAATGGTGGATGTAATAGAATTTTGAATGCCTTGAAAGACGAAGTTGTAAATAAAAATTCGTTGAAAAATACAATGATGATTTGGGGGGATGCATCACTGCCATTGGATAATGGGGACGCGGGAACCGACGATTTAAATAAATATTACTTGAATGTATTATATGGAAATGTTGAGCAATCGTTAGTTGAAAACTCTAAATTACAGCGATTATATGGGATTTTTAAAGATACTCGGTTCGATATTGTGAGCTGTCAATTCAGTATTCACTATTTCTTTGAAAACCGACTAAAACTTGAAAACTTTTTGACGAATGTATCAAACAATCTAAATAAAGGTGGTAAATTTGTAGGAACGACCTTAGATGGCGATATGGTATTTGATAAATTAAAAGATGAATCGTCCATTTTTATGGAAAATTACAATGACATTTTATGGAAAATCAACAAAAAATATGAAAAGGATTATTTCATAGATGACGAATCCAGTATTGGATATCCGATTGACGTATATATAAATTCAATTGGTAAAACCACAACTGAATGGTTGGTAAATTTTAAATATCTGGAAAAAAAATGTATGGAGTATGGTTTAAAACTATTGGAGGTTAAAAATTTCAAGGATATTTACACGGAATTAACTAGTTCAAAGAAAAAATATGGGGATGTGGGAAAAATGGAGGATGAACTCAAGGAGTTGAGTTTCATGTACAATTATTTCATATTTGAAAAGATTTAAAGTCTAATTGTTATTTTTTTTTATGAGTTCTATTATTTTAAATTATTCTAAGAGTGTCGCGACCAATATCGCCACACCCAAACCCATTATCAATTCTGAAACCTTAAAGCATTTGATTAAGTATAAGAATAAAATAGATGAATTGGAAAACACCAAAATATGGGATCGTGCTAAAAAATTTAGTAATGAATATGAGCTGATACATTTACCAAATAAACGAAATAAAAAAGATAGTATCGCGCTATACGAGCCCCTAAGTCGCAGTTATTTTAAAATGTGGGAAATGATTATTGATTATAACTTGTTTGAACAAGATACTGATAAGCTTTCCACATCATTAAATATTTGCTGTTTGGCGGAAGGTCCTGGTGGGTTTATAGAATGTGTGAATAATATGCGAAAAAAACAAGATTTAATTTTAGGTATTACATTGAAACCGACCAACCGCGAGGTGCCTGGATGGAAAAAGTCAAAATCATTTTTAGAAAAGAATCCCAATGTTCATATTACATATGGGGTTGATGGCACAGGTGATTTATATAACTTGAAAAATATCTTATATTTACAGTCGTGCTTTTCTCATAAAAAATATGACCTAATTACAGCGGATGGTGGGTTTGATTTTTCGGTGGATTTCAATAACCAGGAAAAAATGAGTTATAGAATTATATTTTGCGAAATTGTAAGTGCGTTGGCAATCCAAGCGAAGGGTGGTCATTTTGTTTGTAAAATTTTTGATATTCACACCGAACTTACCACTAAATTTATTTGGCTATTGACGAAACATTATAAAGAAATTATAATTACAAAACCAAAGACAAGTCGTCCAGCGAATTCTGAAAAATACATTGTATGTAAATCGTTCAAAGGTATAGAGTTGGGATTATTGAATATATTATTTAAATGTGTAGAAAAATGGGAAAATAGTGGTAAGATGTTCGGCTTTATTAAACCACCTGTAAATTTTACGAATGAAATCTATAATTATAATGAAACAATCACCAATCTTCAAAAAGAAAATATTAAGAGAACCTTGGAAATTATCAACAATTATGAAAATATAGAATTAACGAGCAGTATTATTAAAAATCAAATGGAAAAAGCGTTGGAATGGTGTAACTATTATAATATTGAAATAAATAAAAAAAGTAGTTTTCTCTGTTAATAGTATATGGATAAATACTGCAAAATTGAGGCAAATAAATCGGTCACTCCAAACAATCCAGTGTGTCACGAAACACGAGCAACGTTAACAACTTCTATGCCTAAACCGCCTAAAAATGGAGGGTTATATGGTGGTCAACAAGTCAATTATCCTTGGATGCCCATTCCGGTAATTCCCACAGAAACTAATTTGACCCATTTTAATTTACGAAGCGCTAATCCACCTCCAGGTGCTACTGAAATATATGGCACTGTAAGACCTGGTAATAACTATGTATCACAGGTCGGTGTATATTATTATTTAGATGCCCATAAAACTAATTGTGGTCCTTTTGATATCGAAGGCGGTTTATAATGTTTTTATTTTTTTCAATTATAAATTCCAGCGACTTTTCTATAGTGGGAAATGACCGGTTTATAGTTGGTTCGTCCAACACATCTTCTTTTCCAATATATATGGTTACCCAATTATGGTTTTTACTTTGAATTAAATTTTGTTTTGTATCTTCAAAAAAAATTACTTTAGTATTTTTTTTTAGAACTAACGTTAGGGGATCGTGGCCAATACCCTGATGTTTCATACATTTTATAAATGACGACTCACTTGGTTTAAAATCATTTATTGTATCACGTGCCACAATTTTATTATCAGGGAAATGATGGCGTATTTTCATTATATCTAAGCACTTAATGGCATGCTGAAAGGTCGCATTTGTAAATATTATTTTATTATAGGTTATTTGGTCTAATAGGGTATTCAGATATGTATTCTCTTTTATATCGTTGTATGAGAATTCTCCCGTGATATTATCATTTTGATATAAAGTATAGTCAAGGTCAAATATAAAATGAAGCATATTATACTACTAAAATAAAAATATATTTAAATTAATACTTATTAGTATTTAATAATAATATTAGTATTCTTACTATTATGAAGATTTTTTGGTATTTTGTCGGTGGTTATTTTACATTGGGAACTATTAATTATATTCGCATCTACAACCGTTTTAAAAATAATAATAACTTTTTAGAAAATATGGACACGGAAAATGATATAGAAAAAAGCGATACGGAATTATTATTAGTTGAGATTTAAATACGATTTGAGTTTTATAAATATTTTTTTTAGTATAATTTTAAAATTAAAATTAAAATTAGTATTAGTTATTAGAGGGCGGTTATTAATACACTTACCACATATATATATATCAGTGAATGATATAACATATTCATCAATTTCAATAACGTAATTGAAACAATTGTCGCACTTAATACGCATATTTAAAAATAGTTGTATATATTAATTAAAATGTGGTTAAACCTAGTTATTTTATTGGTGATAATTTTTATTCAATTTTCATTAAAAATAAAAGAAAAATTTAGCCGATGTCCGCCAAATAGCGATGGTCTTAAGGCGGTTAATTCTATTAAAACCTTAGCCAAATCATCGTGTACCATAGACGATCTAAATAATTTTTACGATGATTTAGAAGATTCCGAAACTGAAAATAAATTTGTTTGTATAGGTAAAAATATGGAACCGGCGAATTCGATTGATACTTCCTCAAAGGCGTGGTGTAGAAAAAAGAATAACTAAAAAAATATATGGCTATTATATATTATGGAATACCAAAAAAAATTCGCCGGTATTAGTATTTATTTTTTACTACACTCTATGGCATTATTAACGGCCTTAAGTTGGTATGGGTTAATTGAATCCCAACTTTTTAAAATGAAAGGCGATGATAAGTTACTATATTCGTTAATATTTGTATTTGGGCTCACGTTTTCGACTATACTTTTACATATTTTATTGGCACCGTATATGATAATTCCAGCTGAAATAAAGTGATAATTTTTATTATTTATTATTTTATTATTTTATTATTTTAGTTATGACTACTTATTTATTTTTTACAGGTGGATACGATTCTACTTATAGATTATGCGAATTAGCTATCATAAAAAAGAGGGTCGTTCAACCGATTTATATATCAGACCCATTTATTGACAATTATAAAACCAAAAAAACACGACGTAAAAATAACCTAAATGAATTTAATGCTCAGGTGAAAATAGTAAATAAAATAGTTAAAAAATTCCCATATACGAACAAATTAATTAAGCCAATCATAAATGTAGATGAACAAGAATATGATGCCGAAATTTCTAAAGCTATGAAAATATTAAGTAAAAAAAAATATATACGTCGCGAAAAATGTCAATATGGCGCTATGGCCCAATACTGTAAAAATAAACGTTGGAATATAGAAGTATGTGCGGAAATTGGCGGTAATTTTGAAAAAAAAATGGGAAAATATGTTGTTAAAGATTCAAATCATAACTATATTTTTGATAACCCCGATTTACATATATTTAGGTATTTTCATTTACCATTAATAAAAACAAACAAAACCCAAATGCACAATGAATCAAAAACATTTGAATTTGACGATATTTTACAAAATAGTTGGAGTTGCTGGTATCCTAAAAAAGGAAAGCCTTGTGGTCGCTGTATAATGTGTAAGGAACGCATCGTGCCTTTTAGCGAACATTTCCAGATAATTATTAATAAGAAGACTATTAATAAGAAGACTATTAATACTATAGTATTATTGCTTTTAATTTTAATGCTGTTTATTATATTGTTTAGAAAATTCCGGGTATGTTAATATAGGAGTGAATTTAGCCCCAGTTCCATAAGGAAAATTAAAATTAAGGGAAATTAATGGTCTCGGTTTTACTACGGGCTTATAATCGTGAGCTTGCTCAAAATCCACCTCAACATTCGTTTCAATTAGGCTTATAATTCCATCTGGTTTAGTTTCAATCACATCAAATTTCAACAGTTTATTTTTATAGTTTAATTTGATAATTTCACCTTTTTCGATATGGGTATAGTATTTTTTCAATCCCTTTTCAAGAAATCCTTTCACATCAAACACGTCATAAAAATCGGATTGATATGGCTTCAATTTAAGAAATTCCGCCTTTTCATAGGGTTTATAGTTTAATATTTCAATGAATAGTATTTTTTCATCTGTTAGTCCAATTTTTTCACAAATATAGTTTGGAATATAAATAGAATCGCTATGAATTAGTTCTTGAACACCCATCACCGCGTCTTTAATTTTAAAAATAATTGGGTATTCAAAATTCTCATACCCACTAAGAATAGTTAAGATTGATTCGGGCATTAAGACTTTATTTGAATTGTCGCAGTCCATATATTCGGATTCGTAAAGGGGATGGGTATGTAATGGCGCACATTTAAAAGGACGTCTTATAGAATTATCGGCCATATTCCAAGGATTATTAATATTTTCTTGAAGATGTTCCATTTTAATTTAATTAATAGTAAATAATAATATTAAAATGTAAAAAGAAATTTATCAAATTTTAAAACTTTTTAAGTTTAGTCTAAAAAACTAAATTCCACATTTTGACTTTGTGACTTTATATTCAAGTGTGATAATAACCGAGTTTCTAATTTAGAATTTAAATTTTCTAGAGTAGATTGTCCGGCCCCCATTATAATTATATTTAAATTGGTGACTTTATAAATCCTGAAATAATTATTGGCAGTACTATCAAAATTATTTGCAGTACTATCAAAAAAACCGTCACTAATCCTCTTAACAACTTTTAATCTTTCATATTCCTCCGTATATTTTGAATTTTCATCGTTTTTGAAAGCTTTTGCGCGTTCAAATATACGGTTTTTAACGTGTTTATAAGTTGAAATAATAGTACTTTTAATTTCTTTGAATTTGATTTTTATATCATTTTCAATTGGTATGTTAACCGTAATTAAATCTATAATTTCCGATTCTTCTAAGTCAGTTATAAGTGGAATAAGGTTAGTTGGAATGATGTATAACATTGGAACGGCCGGGACAATTGTTTTATATTCCATGATATTAAATTCTCGGGTATCCAATTTAAATTCATATTCAAGATTTTCTTTGAAAGGTTTTTTGGAAATATCAATGACTTTATTTAATCTTACTCTATATATTCTTGAATTAAATGGTACATTTTTTAATACTAAATCATTGATATATAATATAATTTCTTGTGGATTTTTAGTTACAGTTATATCGTGTATCCAATTATTTAATTGTGTATCATTAATATACAATCCCTTTGAAAAAGGCAATATAGAATTAAATAACTCCTTTACCGATGGATTGGGATTTTTATCTAGTATACTACTCACCGAGCTAATCAATTGTTTGTGTAGATTTTTAAAATTTAGTAGTTTTTTTTCATAATTTGAAATAATATTTAGACTGACTATTTCAAAAATATGATTTGGATCACTGTGTAACTTGAACGAGCCACTCGTTTTATTTTTGGAAATAGTGTCAATTATATAGGAGGTTAAATTATTACCCGCAATCAAATCGATATATATATTATTATCCTTTTTCACACTATCACCTACTAAGAAAGTTGTATATATATTAAATTGATTTGAAATATTCAGAACTTCACTTTGAACTTCAAGTTCTTTTTCTTCTTCTAAAGATAATTGGGTATCTGCGCCCCCAATATGACTCTCACCAACTCTAAATCCGGTTAATCTAGCCTTAACTGTCGTGTGAGCCCATTCATCAAACATAATTTGGCCATTTAGGATTGACATTTTTCTAATATGTGTAAAAAAAACATATAAATTAGAATTTGATTGGATAGTATTAAATGCTAATTTAAGGTTTGACACATTTCCCATATCAAGGCATCCGAATAGGTCCACCGTATAAAAATTTGGATCAAATGAAATCGGATATATCATTTTACCAGTTATAGACCCATTATTTTTTGAACTATATACCTTTTGAAGTAAAGGTGCTCTTATTTTACTTTTGTAAAAGTCATTACCATCTATAATTAAATTTAAATTATCAAATGAATGTAATGTATCGGAAATAATAGAGGTATTCGGGTTTCCATAATTAAAATAATCGTTACCATTTTTATCAGTTTCGTTTTTATTTATAAGTACTTCTGAACTTATATCATTATTTTCGGAATCTCGCGACGAATCTACAAAAACGAAGACAATTTGTCTCAATGGATTAGTTGAATAATTACTTGGAGAAATTGATACATTAGTTGAATTTAAAATATTCGTCTGTATATGCGATAATGCATTAAAATAGGTAATATAATTTTGTTTTTTTAAATTTGTCTTTAATGTCGGATCATTAATATTATAATAACCTATATTCAAGTGAGCTATTGGAGTAATTGTAGTATCGATGGAAGCTCCCACGCCAGGTTTATTATATACTAATGCCGAAAGTTTTCTAAATTTAATTTTTATATGTATTTTACCACTATCAATTAAAAAAAAAGGAAACGCGTTTTTGATTTGTTCACTCATCCATAAATGAAGTGGGATTTCAAGAGATAGTGATTTATTATCATACATTTCTTTATCTCTATTAGTTTCATATTTACCTAATTGTGGCCACGCTCCATCATTCTTATTATTAAGCTCATTATATATGTCTAATCGTTTATCAAATGGGAAATTAATATTTATGATTTCTTCATTATTTATTTTGAGTTCAAATCCCTCTATTATCGCATGACCTATATTATTAATCCAAGAAATATAACCATCGGGATTATCTATATGATTTCCACTTGTTAAGGCGGGTAATTGAAGGCTTATAGAAAACGACGTTATAAAATCATAACTCGAAGAAGATAGCTCAATCGTTTCGCAGATCAGCCCAAAATTCGCATTATTAATTGCCTGTTGGTCATAATTTATACTTCCAGCATTAAATTCAGGTATGGAATCTAATAAAGCCTGTGATTTCTCACTTATATCAATTCTTGCCATAGTTAAGTTAAAATTAAACAATAATTTAATTATTATTAATAGTTATATTTAAATAATAATATTACCTAAAAATATTATATTTAAAAATATATAAGTATATTTAATAAAAATGCCTAAATCTAAAAATGTAACATACGATATTTTAAATATAGGAACAGATGACGCAGAAACCCAACGACGAATTCGTATAGGAGACAATAGTGAATTTCAACACTATTGCCTTAATGTAGGCGGTAATATTGAATCATTTATGAAAACAAAAAACACTTTTAACTTATTAGATTTTGATGATACCGTGCTATTTAAAGTCACTGAGGCGACGGGAGAGGTATCTGTGCCCGGAAATATGACGATTGCCGGAAATCTGACGTCTGGAACACATACGATGAATACAACAATAGAGGATTTATTGATTGAGCTTGGAAATGGGCGAACAGGGGACCCTAGTGACAATGATCCTATACAGGACCCCATTGGTGATAGTGGTTTAGTACTTATAAGAGGTGACACCGGTACAAATAATGCGTTTATTGGATATGATGAATCAGAAGACCATTTTCTTATGGGGACAGGTACCTTTACCGGTACTTCTACTGGCAATTTAAATGTGACACCGGGAAAATTGCGTATTGGTACGATGGAAGTTAATGATGGTGATCCTACAAACGGCAATTGTATAATATCATCTGGAACGAACTTAACTGACGAAGGAATTAAAAATACTTTAGTGGGGGTTTCGTGTGGAACGAGCTTAACTACTGGTGAAAATAATTTAATCTTGGGAAATGGAGCGCAACCTTCAGCAGTGGACGCTGATAACGAAATTACCTTGGGAAATGGGGATTCACTCACTTTAAGATGTGGGGCGGCCACTATTGCCAGCACATCGGACCGACGCGATAAGAGTAATATAATTAATTCAGAATATGGATTAGAATTTTTGAATAAATTACGTCCGGTTCAATTTACTTGGAATAAACGCAAAGGTTCGGCATTAAATGGTAAAGACCGATTAGGATTTATTGCTCAGGAGTTCCAAGGCGCAATGAAAAATGGAGAAAATGAAGTGTTGGATTT
>Ga0209425_10002315_pt1 | contig 21338 bp, 12 predicted proteins | sample COG_05_FD_184749 | JGI IMG/M metagenome (GOLD analysis project Ga0209425, IMG submission 184749) | Pelagic Microbial community sample from North Sea - COGITO 998_met_05 (SPAdes) (version 2) | ecosystem: Environmental > Aquatic > Marine > Neritic zone/Coastal water | place: Helgoland, sampling...
GCACGAACCCGTCGAGCCCGTGATGCCCGTCGCCCCGCCCGCGTTCTCGAGGGAAATCTCGGCCACGCCGGCGGATGAGGTGGTCCTCTCCGGTGGCGCGGTGGCCGCGCCGGTGGTCCACGAGGAGGAGGAGACGTTTGAGGATGCGGAGGGTGAGGTGGTTGACGTGTTTGGTGAGGTTGACGCGCCCGCCGTCGAGGACGCTCCCGCGCCCGCCCCGGCGCCCGCGGTGGACGCGGAGAACGTCGTGCCCGCTGTCGCGCCGGCTAAGAAGAGCCTGGCGTCGATGCGGGAGGGGTTCAAATCGAAAATCGCCGCTCCCGCGGGTGCAGAGCGACGAACGTTCGGCGCGCTCAAGGATGTTAACGCGCAGTGAACGAATCGGGATTCATAGTTGGGATTACTCGGGTAACATAAAATGAAAATCGTAGGTACATACGTTCGATAAACGTCAAGTCGTCCACTCACTCGTCTCAAGTCGCGATGCTCGCTTCGTCCATGCACACCTTCGCGTCACCCGGCGATCCACGTCCGAGCTCGAGGAAAAGAGAGTTCGCCGCCGCCGCCTTGGCCGGGGTGCACCCTCGAAGCGCGGCGATCGGTACGGAAATTCTCCAGCCGCAGTTGTCCCGCCGGGTCTCTCCAGTCACGTGGTCCCATACCCTGGTCTTGTTCCCGCACGGCGCCTCCGCCGGCGTGGACCCGAGCGCGTAATCGTACACACTCGTCGTGCTCACTCCGAGGTACACGGGTGGTTCGTAACGCGGCTCCGTGGCACACGTTGATCGTATCCACAGGTCGATCTTGTGAACCCGCGCAAACGGCTTGACGGTGTCCTGGCAGTTTGTGCAACGCAGCGCCATCCTCCCTCCCGGACTGACCGACACGCACAGCGCGGCGCTGCCTCCCGCGCCGTGCCCGAGCTTGGATATCTCCGCCCACTGGTCCTTGTACGCGTTGAAGCTCCAACCAGGGGAGATCGCATCGCGGTAAACGGGGACAACTCGGGGAGTTAATTCGGAGGAGGCGTTGCTGACAAAAACGCGCTGACCGTCGCCGCCGCCGTTGAGCATGCTCAGCCTCCTCCCTTTCTCCTCGACGTCCGCGACGCCCATGCGTGCACTCGCACCCCTTCTCGCGTCCACCGGTTGTTTCGTGTCGCAGTTGACGGGCCTGAACCTGAGCATCATCTTCCCCTGCGTCGGGTGCGCGAGGTGCTCGTGCGCCCAGTATGAGAGGTCGAAGTGCGGTACGGGGCCGCAGCAAATGCTCTGCGTGCCCCACGAGTACTGGCACGGGCACACGTCCACGATCGTGACGTATACAGTCCTTGACTCGTTCCAGCACCGCGTGTACTCCCACTCGACGCCGCTCACTGGATCCACCAAAACGTTCTCGCCGGGTACCGTCCGGTTGTAAGAGTCCAAAGCGTTTTTATCCACGTCGTAGAAAGATCGTCCACTGGTTGACCCGCCGGCTTCCAGCGGCAGCTTGGTCTGGTTCTCCGGCGTCGCCACGTCTAATACAGGGCCCGTGATGCACCCAATCTCGAAGCACGTTCCGCACGCGCCCTCGTAAAACCTCGGGTCAAAGTCCGCAATCGCCGCGGCTTGGTCCAACGGTAACGTGAAGTTGTCGTTGCTTTCCAAGCCTGGTCCTTTGTTAGTGAACGAGCCGCACCCGTTGCCGTGTAGGTCCCCGAACAGGTGCGGAGCGAACTTGGCCTTCCACGAGGCCGGGGCGTCGAAGTAGGTGGATCGTCCGATGAGCCAGTCGCCCGGGCGGTACGAAGGGTCGTCCACGGAGGCGAGCTTCTCGGGGGGGTACTTCAGAACCTGGGGCTGCGTCGGGGGTCGAGGAGGACGAGCGGGGCTCTCGGGAGGCGGCGGGGGGCTCGATGGCTGGATCGAGCTCTCCGGAGGGGAGGACGGTTCCGAAGGAGGAAGAGGAGGAGGAAGAGGAGGAGGAGGAGGTGTCACAACCGGCGACGACGGAGGAGGGGGCGGTATCGGTGGCTCGGGGCTTGGTGCCACGGGAGACGCCTCGGGTGCCCGCGCGGGTTCGGGCGGTTCTTCCACTGAATCGTAGTCGTAATAGTAATCGGCGGAGGTCACGACATCGTCGCTGACCTGCGCGCACGCGCGGGCGAGCAGATACGCGCCCACCGCGATGCACGTCCACGGGCGCGTCATGTTGTGAAACGGGGGTTCTGTTTCTTTTGAAGGAGGCTTCATTTCAAGGGGTAATAATTATTTTGTACAGCCCGGCAACTCGCGAGCGACGGCGCGGGCGGGAGGACTCTCGTCCCCTCGCCCAATCTCCGCCGCCCACACTGCCGGACGATCGCGCATCTTCACACCGCACGCGCGTCCCGCTTAGACGGAGTCTTCGCCCTTCTTGACGAGGGGCTCCTTCTCCTCCTTCTTAGCGTCGCCCTTGTTCTGGAACCAGAGGCCGAAGAAGGCGCCGCCCACCATGGTGCCGATGGACACGAGGGTGGGCCACATGGTGAGGTCGAGGGTGACATCGGCGGAGACGAGGTTCTCGAGCCAGAGGTCGCCGTGGGACATGTGGTACTTCCAGAAGGTGAAGGAGACGGCGGAGCCCAGGAGGACGCCGCCGAAGACGGAGTAGATGAGAGTCAGCGCAGCCTTCTTGACCATGTCGGTGAGGAAGTAACCGGCGACGCAGCCGGCGCCGATGGCGACGAACATGTAGTACTCGGGCTGGGGGGGGATGTAGTGGCCGACGAAGGAATAGACGACCATCATGCCGCCGCCGCCGATGCCCATCGCCACGGCGCTGAACATGAGCTGCTCGACGAACATAACCGCGATCCAGAGCGCGAGGCCGAGGGCGAGGGAGACGCCCCACTTGGGCTTGAACTCGGTGATACCGAACTGCTCGGTGAGGAAGAGACCGCCGAAGGTACCGATGGTCATACCGATGGCGCAGATGAGGAACTTGTGGAGCTTGGCGCCCTTGGTGATGAAGAGGATGGAAGTCGCCGCGACGATGAGCGCCATGATCTCCTGGAAGCCGAAGGACTCCTCGTCGGGGTAGGGGCGGTTGCGGGGCACGTGCACGGGGCCGTGGCCGAGAGCCTGGAAGAAACGATTGGGATAATATCGATGGTCAGCGCGCGTTCGTAGGTCGTAGCTCGAGCGTTCGGTCGGGGCTTGAATTTGGTTTCGTTCGCACCTCCTGCTCGAAGTACTGGGAGCACTCCGTGTTGAGCGTGGCCATCTCCTCGGAGACGGACGCGGTGGCGGCGAGGTCACCGGCAGCCTCGGCGGCGTTGAGCCTCTGCTTGAGGTCGATCTGACCCTCGAGGCACTCGTCGACCTTGTTGCGAAGGACGTCGTAGCCATCGCAGTCGGGACCGACGCAGTTGGCGTCAGCCTCAGCCTCGGACACGCCAACCCTGGCGGCCGCCTTGAAGCTCTTGTGCGCGGCCTTGGCGACCTGCACGTTCTTGATGGCTTGGTTAAGATCGAGTCCGAACGACATCTTCTTAAAGGCTTCAAAATGTAGCCGGAAGGCACGCGTTGAAGTGACGCGAACGTCGACGATGGCGCAGTTTTTGTAACCGCCGGTGGTTACTTTCCACGAGCTACGCGCCAATGGGCGATTTCATTCTGTTTGCTCATACGAGAGGGCGGGGGAAAAACGGGGGTAGAAAATTCCACTTTACTGTACAAATCTGTACAAATCCGTACGAAGGCCAGTCACATAAAAATGCGAAATGCGAAAATACAAGTTTTGAGTAATGCTCAACATTTCGCCATCTCCGATCGAAAAAGCGAAATGGGCACCTTGCAGATCTCCACACCGCGTGCGTCGGGGGCGCGATGCCTTCGGACGCGGCGAAGAGGAGGAAGGAGGAGAGGGCGGCGAAGCGCGCTGCTAAAGGGTCTACCGCATCGAAGCCAGAGCCTGGATGCGACGACGATGGACACTCGGGGGAGGCGACGACGTCCGGTCCTGCCGCTGTGGTGGTAGATGCCGCAGTCTCGGCCGCCGCTGACGAGGTCTCCGTTCGCTTTCCAACTTCACTGACGAGCAGGCAGCGTGCGGTGCTCCACGCCGTGGCCGAGAGGCACGGCGTCCCGCACTCCAGCGCGGGCGACGGCGATGCCAGGCGGATAACCCTAGGGCGAGGAGCCGAGGTCGTGGACGTCGAGGCGGACGACGCATCGACGACGACGGACGATGCCATCTGCGAGCTGCTCGAGACGCACCTGAGGCTCTCGCGCGACGACGCTCAACGCGCGTTCGACGCGCCGCCTCCCGCGTCCAAGGCACCGCGAGGTAGCACGGAACCCAAGCGAGGCACCGCACCCACGGTCAAAGCTGCGGACGTCACCGTGGAGGCGTTCGTCGATCGGACCAGGGCTCTGCTGGAACTGGAACGAGCCGCCGAGGTTGAGCAGAGCGAAGCCATCTTGAAGGGGATGTCGCCGGAGACGGCGCAGCGCAAGGGCAGGGCGCTGCTGGGTTTACGGTGCGTAGATCTCCGCGGCGGGCTCTTAGGTAAGACGGTGGTGACGCTCGAGCTGGCGAGCAGGAAAGGAACGGAGGCGCCGCAGCTCCCGCCACATAAACTGTCACCGCACGACGTAGTGTGCGTCCGGCCGGGCAAAGGAGATACGTCGGGCGATTCCCTGTGCGACGGCGTGGTGTACCGGGTCCGGGACACCCAGGTGGAGATCGCGGTGGACGAGTTACCCGACGGGTCACTGGAAGGGACGCTGCGGGTGGAGAGACTGGCGAACGAGACATCGCACAAGAGGCTGGTGCAGGCGCTGGATAGGGTGAAACGCGCGCCGTCGTCATCCGGGGATCCGGGCGGGAGCGTGGGCGTGGGCGCCAGGCTCGTGGATGTCATGTTCGGCAACGTCCCGCCGCGGTTCCACACCGCCGCAGGTACGTTCACGCCGGTCAACCCCGGCCTGGACGCGTCGCAAATAGACGCGGTGGCGCACGCGCTCTCCGCCGCCGACGTGGCGCTCATCCACGGTCCCCCCGGCACTGGTAAGACGACCGCGACGGTGGAGTACGTGACGCAAGAGGTGGCGCGGGGTGCCAGGGTACTGTGCTGCTCCGCGTCGAACATCGCGGTGGATAACCTGGTGGAGCGGTTAATGCGAGTGCGATCGGACGCGATGAGTAAACTGGGGTCGGGCGCGCAGGCGAAGATTGTGAGAATCGGGCACCCCGCGAGGCTGCTCGAGTCCGTGCTGGACGCCAGCCTCGAGGCGCAGGTGCTCAAATCGGACAACTCGGCGTTGGCCAGGGACTGCGAGAAGGAGTGCAGGGAGCTCCGACGTAAGCTCCTCAAGCTCGACCACAGGAAGGACCGAGCCGAACGCAACGACGCCCGGCGCGAGCTCCGAAGAATCGCAAAGGAAGAGAAGCAACGGCAACGCAAAGCTGTGGACGAGGTGATCAACGGGAGTAACGTGATCTGCGCCACGTTGTCCGGCGCGCTGTCCAACTCGTTGAGAGACCAGTCGTTCGACGTCGTGGTCATCGACGAGGCTGCGCAGGCGCTCGAGGCGGCGTGCTGGGGAGCCATACTGAAGGGTCGGAAGGCGGTGCTGGCCGGCGATCACCTGCAACTTCCGCCCACGGTGATGTCCGACGAGGCTGCGAAGCAGGGCCTTGGGGAGACGCTGTTCGCCAGGGTACACGCCAAGTGGCACGGCGTGGGTGTCGCGCGTATGCTCACCACCCAGTACCGAATGAACAGACGGATCATGCAGTGGGCGAGTGACGAACTGTACGAAGGTAAGCTCGTCGCCGCGGACTCAGTCGCCGAGCACCGGCTGGACGGGGAAGGTGCCGGGACAACCCCGGTGCTGATGCTGGTCGACACCGCGGGGTGCGACATGGAGGAACACTGCGAGGAGGAGGGAGATAGCAAGGATAACCCGGGCGAGGCCGCCGCGGTGATGGCGCTGGTTCGAAGGCTGATAAAATCCGGCGCGGTGCAACCGGAGGATATCGGCGTCATCACACCTTACTCCGCGCAGGTTGGCGTGCTTCGTGACCTACGCGCCGCGGACGATAGTTTGGCTAAACTGGAGATCAGCACCGTGGACGGGTTTCAGGGCAGGGAGAAGGAGGCAATCGTCATCAGCGCGGTGCGAAGTAACGAGCAGGGCGAGGTTGGTTTCCTATCGGACGCTAGGCGGATGAACGTGGCGGTGACTCGCGCCAGACGGCATTGCTGCCTGGTTTGCGACAGTGAGACCGTGGGTAGGCGGGATGCTTTCATGCAGCGGCTGGTGGCGCACTTCGAGCAACACGGGGAATACATCTCCGCCGCGGAGCTCGAAGACGAGACTTAGTGGCACTCTGGCTTTTGTCATTAACATTCTTTTTTTGGTTCTACGTCACGTCGGTTTCGACGATCTCTACATCACAGCTCGATCACGAAGCGCCACGTGCCCGTGTCGAGGTTGTACTCCAGCAGCTCGGCTCCCATCCGCCTCGTCTGCTGCACCACCTTGGCCTCGAATCTCTTCCTCGAAGCCTCCGTGTCCTTCTTCGAGCGCACGTCGAGAAGCGTCACCTCAGCCCTGGTCTTGAGCCCCTCGCCCGACCTCGGAGCCGACACGCCGGACGCTTCGTCGTATACGTACACGGCGCCTCGCTCGATTCGAACGACGCGGGCGATGTCGGCGCCGTTCAGGTGGGTCACGTCCACCGGTTGGAGCCATCTGACGGATCCGAATCCGTCGCGGGTGACGCCAAAGTCTCTCAACTTTCTGTCCTCCACCTTGAATTCGCACGAATACCCGTCAGCCTTTGCACTCTCCGTCAAGATGAAGGGGTCGACAGACTCATCCTTCACCGCGATTGAGAGCGGCGCCGGTTTCGCGGTGGGCACTGCCAAAGTAACGCCGGGGCGCGACTCGAAGACGTCGGATCGGATGAAAAGTTCCCTCGGCTTTGACGCCGGTTGTAACATCCACTCCGCGCGACGAACTTGGGTCCCGCGCGGTCTGAGCGCGAGACGCGATGGGGTCGGGAGTGGCGCGCGGCTCAGGTAGACGCGGCGCGGCTGCGTCGCCCACGCGGGCAACTGGTGGTTCTGAACGACCCTCGACGCGATTGCAGAGACGGATGCCGCTTCGGCGACTCGGGGAAAAACCTCGCGGGACGCGGAGACGATGTTCGATGATTCGAGCGGTTTGCCGTAGGGCGACGAGTTGACCTTCGGTGGTGATGAAGCGACGTGAGTCGCTGTGTGAACGGTCGCGTGCGTGTCCGGCGGCGGGTTGGTCGAATTAGGAAATAGCGTCGGCGCGGGCGTTTGGGTGGTAACCTGGGGGACGACATCGCCGTCCCTGGGCGGTCTGTGACACACAAACGAAAAGTCTCGCGGGGTTCCGGACGTGGCGTTCTGCGTCGTCGCGGGCGTGGGCGTCGGGGTTTGGGCCGGCGGCGTCAACGTGAACGACGGGAAAGTCGGAGGATGACTAGTCGCTGGCTGCGTCGCGGGCTGTGTCGGAGCGGACTGACGAGTGAAGGTACTGAACGGCGATGCGGCGGGCGCTGTCGTCGTCGCTGTCGTCGTCGTCGATACCCCGGATGCCGATACCGGCGTGGTCGTCGGCGCGGTCGTCGGCGTGAAGTTGAACGGGTTCGAGTTGGTCGCCGCCGCTGGAAACGTGAATGGGTTCCGAGTCGGCACGGCGGCGGGAGCGGGTGCGGGCGCGGGCGCGGGAGCCGGCGTGGACGCGGGCGCGGGCGTGGGGTTGAAGGTGAATGCCCCCGCAGGCGTGGACGCCTGAGGCGCGGGCCATGTCGTGGCGGTGGTCGTCGCGGCCCTGGCGAACGGGTTGGGTCCCGGAGCGGGCGTCGACACCAGCGGCGTCGTGGTCACACCCGGCCAACTCGTCGGTCTCGCGGCCATGTTGTTGTTGTTGTTGTTGTTGGTGTTGGTGGTGGTGTTGGTGGTGGTGGTGGCTGTTTGGGCTCGAAGGCGGAGCTGCTCGGCGGATGACCCGCGGTGCTCGGCCATGGCCTCGACGTGTTGGATGGTGCCTTGCGTGGCGGGTCCGTTGTTGATGCGCTCGGTGACTCTGGACGGGCGAAACTCAGGCGCGGCGTTGGGGCGAGACGCGGCGGCTCCGGCGATGCACTGGCCGGATCTGTGCGCGGATGACCCGCATTTAGCGCACACGTGCCTCTGGCGGCATCGTACGCCGAAGCGACACCGACCGTTGTTCCAGTGCGAGCACGCGTTCTCCACACGCTGCACCCCCGAGATTGGAGCCGCGGTGGTCGGCGTTTGCGTCGCGTCACGCGTGGTGAACGACGATGCCTGTGCGTTTAGCGTCGAGTTCCATGGACTCGAAGCCTGCCCGGCGGCCGATACGCCCTGCGTTGGGTTGTTGGGCCTGCCGAATCCCCCGAACGGCGACGCGGGTGCCGCGCCGGATTGCCCGGGCAGCCTCGTCGTGGTCGATGCTTGCACCCCGCCGAACGGCCGGGCTGTGGCGGCGGTACCGAACGATCCGAAGGGATTGGCGTTCGCGGTCGCGCCAAATGGGTTGGTGGGTGCTCCTCCGAACACCATCGTCTCGCGAATGGACGCGATACGTGGAGTAGGTGCTTGTTGTTGTGTGCCGCGCGTCGGGATGATGGAGCGTTATTATTCACTTTGGAAAAAAGACACGTGGCATTAAAACATATCTGATCTATCGCACTCTTTGTCGCTCGACGTGACCTCTGAACGACCAACCGTGCTGCCGGCTGCTATACCTGCCGTCCTCGCCGCGCGTCATGGTCCAGTCCACCTTCACGCGGCACAGCGGACACCTGCGGACCATGTCGCTCATGCACCCGGCGTGCATGCACTGGTGCTTGCACGGCAGCAGGATCAAGTCACACGCCGGTTCGGATTCCAAACACACGACGCACGTGTCCGAACGATGCGCGTCCCTCGCGGCTCGCGTGTACACGTCCACCAGCTTTCGATCCCTGGCGGCGTCGATCAGCACGGCGGCGTTGTGCTTCGTGGTACACTCGGGCTCGGTCGGAGGTAAGGCTAGGTTGGGTTGAACGAAGAGACGCAACACGGCGGATCGCTCCGCGGGGTTTGGAGACCAACGAGGCGGTGGGAGCCGGATGGGCGGCATGGGATCGCAGGGCTCGGCCACGATGCGACCGAGCCGGAGTGGTACCGCGGTGCTATCTTTGTCGATGGTTTCGAACGACGACGTCGGATGTTTGGGCTCGATTCCGGCGACGAAGGGCGCGGGTTCGGCTGGTTCGGGCGGTCCGGCCGCGTTTTGTCGGTGGTTATTTTCATCCGGCGCGACGCGAGCCTCGAGGCGGAGCTCCTCGGGTGACAAGCCGCGGTGCTCGGGCATGATTCCGACGTGATTGATGTGACGGCTTTCATCTTCGAAGACTGGATGCTCAGATCCGATAGAGAACGGTCTTCTGTCGGTGATGACGGGAATACCTCCCGATCCGAACCAAGGCCAGTCGTTTCCGCGGCGCGGCGCATCCGGCGCCCGTCGCTTGGCCACGAACATGTCGAGCGCGTGCCACCTCGCACCCTCCCACATGGCGTTCGTCAGCGGCGTGGCGATCCAGCTATCGGTGGGCGACACGGTAAACTTCAGGTACGACGCGGATGTGCCCGTCGCACCGAGAAGCAGAGCGCGTCCCTCGTCTCCATCCGCGACGTGCTCGACGCTCTCCAAAGGTCCGAGCTCACTCTCAAACACCGTCTTTGCTGAACCGTCTTGAACGCATTCACCCTGCGCGTCGCAACACCGAACGGTTACCCTGACCGACCCCACGTTCGAAACGTTCGTGAGTACAGCCCGAACCTCCACGTCGCCCTTGGCGAACGCCGCGGTGAACCGTCCGTCCCTACCCGTCTTTGTCAGCGCCGAGACCACGCCGTCTACGTCTCCGAAGAATCCCCCGTTCGTCTCCACCTTCGTCGCCTCACCTGTATCCACCGCGTAGACCTGGACCATCGCGAGTGGGAACCCGTCGTCCGACACGAGGCACATGTTCCCGCCCGAGCGCCGCGGGAGGTAGACGATGAGTCCCTCCGAGGCGAACCTGTCGGGCTCGGCTGGGTCCCGTGGCATGTTCCACGGGTGCAGCTCGTCCACCACGTCGAACAGGCGCGGGTTCAGGATCTCGTTCTGCGTCGCCTCCGTCGCGTCGCGTGTCCTCAGCCGACGGGCATCCTCGCGCACGTGCGCGATACGTCTGGACCGCGCGAGCCGCTCGAGGTGGTTCGCGGGGTGAACCATCGGGCAGAGCGCGGGTCCCGGCGGGCAGATCGCGTGCGCGCCTTGGCTGATGAACGCTCTGAGCCGGTCGTTCAGCCCGGGAGGCGGGGGCGCGTTGAGGCCATCGCGTCCGTCAAACTCGTCAGCGCCGGCGAGTGCTCCGAAGCACGTCATCAGCTGAAGCGTCTCCGACCAAGCCGCGTGGGCGGGCTTTGGCAAAACGATGAACGCGTCGTGGCGATGATGGTCGCAGCACTGCGGGCAAAAGTCGGCGTCGATGCAGAGGAGGCATCGGCGTCTTGTGCCCCTTAGAGGGGTCTCCCCGCATCCGTCGCACTTCACACCTTCGTGTATCACCGGCGGTGGGCCGCCGTACCTCTCGATGGTCATGTCTCTCGATGGTGCGTGAACAAGTGGCGGACTGCAGGCTTTTCCGTGCGTTTTGTTCCGAGAAGATTTTCTGGAGGCTGCACCCCCTCTGAAACGCCTTTTCTTGAGTCACAGACCGTCGAGGTGGCCCAAAATGGGGGACGCGAAAAGTTCGGGAAATATGATATAACGAGATCATTCATTCGCCCCCATGGCAGATCAACGTGAGCGACCCTCGCTCGACGACATGGGAAAGGTTTGCATCGTCACGGGCGGTTCCCGCGGCTTCGGCCGCGGAATCGCGCTCATCCTCGCGAAGGAGCACGCGTGCACCGTCTACGCCACCGCGCGCGACATGGGCAAGCTCCAGGCTCTGGCGGACGAAGCGATGATCGAATGCGCCAAAATCGGCAGCGAGGGGAAGATCGTCCCGTACCGGCTGGACCAGAAGGACGACGCCGCGGTCAAGGCGTTCGTGGATGATGTCGCCGCGAAGGAGGGTAAGATCGATCTGCTCGTCAACTCCGCGTTCCAGGGCCTCGTCGCCATGACCCCGCAGTTCGGTAAGACATTCTGGGAGAAGCCCCTCTCCATGTACGAAGACCAGGTGAACGACTTCGCCCGGTTCGCGTACGTCATGAGCTACCACGTCGCACCCGTCATGGTCAAGAACAAGTCCGGCCTCATCGTCGGTATCAGCAGCGCGGGGGGTGCCGTGTACTTCGCCGACGTCGCCTACTGCGCGGGCAAGGCTGCGTTCGATAAGATGCACCACGACATGGCCTGCGAGCTCAGGGAACACGGCGTCTACTCGATGACCCTCTACCCCCAGGCGGGTATCACCGAGAACGCCAACTTCCCCGGAGGCGATACCCCTTCCTACGCCGGTCGGTCCGTCGCGGCGCTGATGAACGCCTCGGAAGAGGACATGAACCAGCTCACGGGCAAGGTGATCCAGACCCGCGAGGTCGCCGACAAGTTTGGATTTACCGACATAGACGGAAAGCACCCCGACGGCCCGTTCACCAGCCCCGACGCGGTCGCGGGCCTGCGCAAGAAGATTAACAACCCGCCGCACATGAACCTGGACAGCCCGCCCATCGACCCGGACGGTTGGAAATCGATGAACGCCCCGGGGTTCGCCGACATGTTCCCCGGCTACAAGGTGTAGAAGAAAGTTTTTTATATATTCGAAGATAGAGTTAACGACGGTAACTCAACCCTATCATGACCAGCTAGATAACCAGTAGCTCTGGCGCTCCCGCTACTTTACTCGGTGATCGTATCATGGCGTAGAAGTCGTCGTACGTGGGCGCGTCCGGCTTTTTCGGGTCCCTCACGGTGACTCGCTCCACCGTCTCGTACCCGAAGCGTTGGTAAACCTTCACGTTTCTCAGCCCCGACGTTTCCAGGTAACACGGCCACCCGTGCTTGTCCGCCACTTTGTTCACCGCGCGCATCAACACCGAGCACAGCTTCTTGCCCTGGTGCTCCGGCGCGACCGCCATGAGATGCACGTTTATGTGCGGGCCTGGTGCGTGCTTAACATGCGCCGCGTTGATGGCATCCTCCGCGGCTTGGAAGCGACGGTCCATACCGTTCTTGGTATCGAACGTGGGCATTCCCGACCGCCTGATCATCTCCCACATGTACATCCATCCCTCGGCGCCTACGGAGAGTTTACCGGGCAGGAAACGGACAGTGCACGCCGCCCCGGGCGCGTCCGTCCCCGGCGCCGACGCCAGGAACACCGCCCTTTTCGGTCCATGCCGAAGCGCACACTGAATGGCGAGCTTCAGGGCCCAACCTACGTGCTTCACGCGGTCGGGGTTGTCCCACTGCTCCTTCAGCTCGTCACCGAGCGCCCAATCCAGCAGATACTCCGGCGCGGACGTCGCGGTTCCGGCGAACGAGCGCGTGGTGACGTCCACCGCGGCTGCCGCATCGGGTCCAGTCGGCGAGGATACTTTGCGAATGTCCGGGATGGTTTTCGCGAGTTCGTCCCAGATGTCGGTCGGGTGCCTCACCCTCGAGAAAAGTGCTCCCATGGCGTACGGCGAGACTCACGGCTCGAGCGGGCTGTCGGGTGCGGAGGTCAAGCCACGTGGGTCGTACCCAAAAGGACGGCGCGCGCGAGAGTGCGTTTAGTTTTCGCCTTTTTTTGGCACAAATATGATAACCGTTTGTCGGGTCAACAATCTCGAGAGTCTCGGAGGAGGTGCTAGAGCCGGCATAGCGAGGTGCGACCAGTCTAGGGCCCCACGCGCCCAGGCTGCGAAGCGCCAATCCGGTGGTTAGAGCGATGAGCATGGTGCGGGCGGCTCCCAACCATCCTTCGACCCGCGTCGTCGACCTCCCCGATCCCACTCGCGTCCGTTTCACTCGTTGCCAAATCTTTCGTCCCGAACATCTTCCCCGCGACGATGGTCCTGACGCCGTTCATCCCTCATCACCGCAGCAGAGACCTAGCGACCTCCCGATGCTGGACATACCGGGTGCGTCGGGCGAGTCGACGCCCCAGTTCGCGTCGCCCAGGGTGCCCGAGCCGGAGAACTCGGAGATGCCGAGCGGCCCAGCGCCGGTGGCCCACGGCCGACGCGCGGGTACCCTGGCACCCCTGGCGCCCCTGGGAGGACTGAAACCCCTCGGCGCGCCGCTACCGCCCATATCGGGCTTGGTGCCAAAGCCGATATCACCCGTCGAGCCGCAATCGCCCGTCGCAGCCCCCGCGCCGGTCTCGCCGTCGGTGCCCGCATCGCCGCTCTCAGACATCGGAGTGTCCGTGCCGTCGCTGCCGCCGCCGGACCTACCCGCGACCCCCGCGCGGTCGTACTTCCGCGACGATTGGGAGCTTCACGAGGAGAAGATCGTGGGATCACCCGGCGGCTCGTGGGCGGTGTACCTGGTGGACCGAGACACCGGCGTGGCGTACCTGCCGTCAATCGACGGGTGGCCCGAGCCGACCGGGATGGTTGCGAGCGACGGCGCGTACGTCGACGCCGACGCGCCGGGCGTGGCGTCGGTGGACCTCTTCGCGCTCATGGATGCGTTCCTGAAGAAGCACAAGAGGCGGCTCAGGGACGTGTGGGACGCGCACGATACTCAGAAGCGGGGCAGGCTGTCGGACGAGGAGCTGAGGGGGTTCATCGAAGAGTTCACCGGCTCGAGCGCGATATCCGCGGCTCAACGAAAGTACCTCGAGGTTGTCCTCACCGACGTGCGCCCGGCGGGTGCTTCGTACGAGGGTCTGGTCAAGATGATGAAGGAGTGCAAGGACAGAAAGCGGAAGAAGCCGCACCCGCTCGTCGCGCCCGGTCTATCGGACACGCCCGCTGTGCTGGACAGGCTGAAGTCGTACATGTTCAACAACATGATGTCCGCGAAGAGGATCTTCGCGAGCCTCGACGCGGCGGAGTGCGGGTCGCTGGAAATTGAGCAGCTGCGTCAGCTGGTGCAGAAGATCGCGCCCGACGTGTCCGATTCGGAGAAGAGGCGGCTCACCGCGGGACTGGCGTGGATGGACCCGAGCGGCGAGGCCATCGTGAGGTACATCGACCTGATCCGATGCGCCAAAATCGCAAAGCTGAAGGTTGAGCCCATGTCGTGGGGTGAGGTGAGCAACACCCCTCCGGCGAAGGAGTTCGTGGAACGTGCCGATAGAAAGGCTGATAAGCGGCTGGAGGAGAAGCTCAACGGCCCGGCACCCACGCGTCCGAGACCTACGGCGGCCAAGACTCCCGTGAGGGGTCCCGCCAAGACACCGGCGGCGATGAAGAGGCACCCGGGGGCGCACGGCGGAATCGCCAAGTCGCCGAAATCTCCGGGCAAGGTGAAGGTGCCCGTGAAACTGGCGGCTGGTACCCCCAAGACGCCCGCCTCGACCGGCAGCCGCAGACCGTCCATCGCTTCCGCGGAGAAGCAGGCTGTGACGCCCGTGAGCTCCCCGCCTGACCCCGATTCCGAGCCGAGGAAGGACAAGCCCCCGCGGCCGTCGCCGCCCGTTTCCAAGCGACCCTCGCCGCCGTCATCGAAGCGACCCTCTCCACCCTCATCGAAGAAATCGTCTCCTCCGACGACCAAGAAGTCAGCACCGGCGACGCCGAGCTCACTCCCACCGGTCAGCAGACCCAATAAGTCCACACCAACCGCGCGCACCGCGCTCAGGTCCGCTCGGCCCGACGAGTTGAGACGAGCCAAGAAAATCGCCACTTTGACGACGTCCAAGAAGAACGCGGATGAAGACGATTCGCATCCCAAACCTTTGTACCCCGAGCCCGCCGTGGAGGAGTGGGAGCTGGAGCGTGCGCTGACGCACGACGGCACGACGTACCTCGTCGACCGTTATAACGGCTCGAACACCGCGTACGACGACTCGGGTGAGTGGCCGGTGAGCGTCGGCGAGTTGGTTGAGGATTCGGACCCGCTGAACCGGATGTTCGATTCCGTGTCCAAGCCGATGATTCGCATCGTGCGCAGCACGGGCACGAGGGACGCGGGTGCCATATTCGACCGTATCGATACCATGCTCAAGGGTGAGCACAGACGCCTGCGCGACGTCTTCGATGAGCACGACCGGAACAAGGATGGGGTTCTGACCGGTGACGAGCTCGGCCGGTTCGTCAAGGCTTCGGCGCCGGACGCGACTCTGTCCGAGGTTCGTTACTTTGGCGTGATGTGCGACGTCAAGGGGGAGGGCAGCGTCCGCTTCGAGGGTCTCATCGAGGCAATCCGGGAGTGCACGGACGCGACGCAGATGGCGCAGGCGGCGCGTCACTCGGACGAGCTCGCGCCCGTCATGTCAAAGCTGAGAGATTTCATGAGGGAGAACGGTGCCGACGCGAGGAAGGTTTTCGAGGCTTGCGACTTGGACGGAAGCGGCGAGCTGGAGGTGCACGAGCTGCGTCAGATGATAAAAGAGCTCCAGCCGGACGTGACACCCGGTGAGCTCAGGCACCTTCTCGCGGGGTTCAGGGAGGTTGACACGGACGGTAACGGCACCGTGACGTACAAGGAGCTGCTCCGCGGGTTGCGGCTGGTGAAGATTGTCCGCGTCTCCGAGGGCCACCACCGCAAGAGGGAGGCTGAGAAGGCTGCGAGGACCCGCGGGGAGTTTGGAAGGGAACCCATCGACGCGGCCGCGAAGCCGGCGGCGCTCCCGCTCTTCTCCGATCGCGTGGACAAGGCGAAGGGTGAGGATTCACCCTCGCCCAAGTCCGTCTCTCCTCCCAAGCCCGCTTCTCCTCCCAAATCTGACATCGTCGAGGAAATCTCGTACGAGGATGACTTTGTGGAGGACGACGTCGTCGAGGAGTTACTCTCATCCGACACCGAAACGAAGGAGGAGACCAAGGCGGCGACGGCTCCGCCCGCGCCCAGGTTCAAGCCAGACCTCGTGGGTTTCACACCTCCCGACTGGACCCTCGAGGCGATCCTCGTCGGCCGGGAGACTCTGCTCTTTGACCGCGGGACCCGGGACGTCTTCGGCGACTGCGACGAAAACGCGGGGGAGTGGCCGGTGCACCGCGGTGTCCTCGACGAGGACGGCCACGTTGTTCCGAGCACGTCCGGCGCCGGCAAGGACCTGTTCGAGGAGCTGGACCGGTGTTTGAAGCACGAGCGGGTCCGACTGAGGGACCTCTTCGAAGAGTACGATTTCGACGACGACGGCCGGTTGGAGCGGGGCGAACTCGCCAGGTTCGCCAGGAGGGTCATACCGGAGGCTACCAGGGAGGATGTGACCTACTTCCGTGTCATGATGGACGCGGACGGCGACGAGTGCGTCACTTTCGACGAAATCATAGAGTGCGTGAAGCGGTGTAAGAGCGCGGGTGTGTCCATGCGCGCGAGTTCGCAGAGCTCAGACGTCCCCGAGGCGCTCGTAAGGGTGATTGAGTTTATGAAGGAAAACTCGGTGGATCCTCGGCGCGTGTTCGACGCGTGCGACCTGGACGGCAGCGGGTTCCTCGATTTCTCGGAGCTGACTGAGATGATCAAGGAGCTCGTGCCGGACGCGAGTGCGCTGGAGCGGCGGCTGATGCTCGCGGGGATGAGAACCGTGGACGGCGATTGCGACGGACGCGTGAGCTACACCGAGATGCTCCGCGCCGCGCGACTGGTCAACCTCAAGGTTCTCGACTCCAAGGGTAAGGTTCGCAAGCAGCCGAAGAAGGGGGATGTTAAAAAGAGCGCGGTTCAGTCGAGACCGGCGAGGAAGGTGCGGAAGAAGGACGCGGTGGAGACGGAACAGGTGATGCTCCCGATGGATCCCTCCGTCGGGCAGGATTGGCGGCTCCGCTCGATGCCGTTTGGTGACGAGACCTGCCTGATGGACGATGAAACCCGCCTGGTGTTCACGCGCACCGAGGATGCGGACGTACCACTCGGCGAGCGTAAGAAGCCGAAGCGGAAACCGATCGGACGCACGATGGACACGCTGACGGCGACGTGGAGAACCGAGAGGAGGGCGGATATGGGCAAACACTCAGACGACGACTCGTCGGATGACGAATGGGACGACACCGACACGGACTCCGCGAACACCTCCATGGTCTCGGATGAAGGCTCCAACGCGGACAAGGATGGCGCATCCAAGTGGCCCGGGCCCCTGCGTGGCAAGCTCGCACCCTCCGGCAAGCTGATTAAGCACGCGCCGCTTGGGGATCTTTTCGACGCGTTGAAGGAGTTTTTGCAGCGGAACAAGGTTTCCCTCCGCAAGCTGGTCAAAATGCACGACACGAACAAGAAGGGATCGCTGACCCTCGCCGAGCTCGCCAAGCTCGTGCGGGGCTCGCTCCTTCCCGGGGTCACTGACTCGGAGCTATCCTACTACGGCGTCATGCTCGACAGGGACGGCGACGGGTTCGTGACGCTGAGGGATTTCGAGGAGTGCGTCGCCGAGAGCGCTCGATGGGGCCGGGACGTAGCGCCCAGGAGCGGCGCACCCTCTCCGTGGATCGTGATGCAGCGAGTGTCCATCGCCATCGAGAGCGGGCCGCACGCGGGCGACGTCGCCGCGTTTTACTACGCGTGCCTGTTGGAGGAGGATGACCGAGACGCGTCGGCTCTCCTGCTCGATTCGCGCAGGCTGCTCAAGTTGGTCAAGGAACTCTTCGCGGGCATATCCCACATGGACGCCAGGTGCGCCGTCGCGAACCTCCGCGCGTGTGACCTATCCGGCGATGCGACCATCTCGCTTCCGGAGCTGACCCGGGCGTTGAGGCAGGCGACCGTCGGCAAGGTTCTCCCCGGCGAAGGTTTCGGCCGGGTGGAAGCCCCGGCGGCGGAGGAGCCCGACGACGACGCCAAAGAGAACCGGGACAAGGAGGCTTTGGCGAAGAAGGCGGAACACGCGCGGTTGGAGATGGACACCACGTCCGGGGCGACGGCGCACGTGCACCGCTACCGCACTGGAAAGCTCTCAGACACGACCAACAGGGGTCGCTCGGGGACCCCCGTGAAGATCCAGGTTCGACCGGAGTCGCCGGAGGATGACCCGTGGGATTCAATCCCGGCACCGTCCCCGGCGCGAGGTGGGTCGCCTCCCGAGCCGTACTCCAGGTTCGGCCCGAGTCCACCCAAGAAGCCGACCGTCAACATCGGCCTGGGCACCACGACGGTGCCGCTTCCCGCCGACAAGCCGAAGAAGACACCCAGAACCGCAAAGGAGGAACTGGAGCTGAAGAAAAGGCTCCGAGCCGAGAAGATTCGCGCGGAGAAGAAGGTTGCCAAGGGCGACGTCCACCCCGATGACGCACGCGAGGAGATACTCGCGGCACAGGAGCTCCTCATGGCGAGAAAGTACGAGAAGGAGCTCACCATGAAGAGGGTCCGTGAGCACCTCATCGAGGAGGAGGAGGCTAAGGTTCAGGTGGCTGAGGCGTGGCGCGAGGAGGAGAGAATCGCCCAGGAGGAATACGAGCGTGCGATGCTCGCCTACCAGCAGGACCACCTCGACCAGTTCGGCTACTACGACGACGAGGGGGACGCCACGGTTCGGGACTACTTCGAGGCGCAGAGGCGGGCGAGGGTGGACGAGGAGGTTCTTCGCAAGTGGAAAACGGAGGAGCTCCTCGCCATGGCGCAAGAGTCCGGGCCGAAGCTCGCAGAGGCACTCGCCGCGTTGAAACGAGGACACGACGGCAAGATCGCGCCCGAATCTCTCGCCGCTATTCAGGAAGCCGTGCGCGAAGGCGTCGCCGCTGAGGCTGAAGGTAACCTCAGGGTCGTCAACTCGACTGACATCGCCGCCGGAAGCAACGCCACGCAAGAGATCCTGACGGGCCTGATGAGGGTCACGGACGAGCACAGGCAGATGGAAAAGGAAGACGAGGCTGACGATGCGGCGTTCGTCGCGAGGATGCGCGCGGAGTACCCGAACTCGGGTGATTGGAACGACGACGAGATGGAGCCCGTGCCCGGGATCGAAAGACCCGAGAGCCTCTTCTCACCGCTCTTTTCCAAGTACGCGGAGACCGTCGGATTCAAGTCGCACTCCGAGTTCAACGAAACCGTGCCCGCTGTCAAGAGGCTACAGTTCGTGGACCAATAGCGTGATGTAATTATCATATGACTTAGTTTTACAAACGAAGCTACCCTCACATGAACGCGGTGCGCGCGGAGAGCTGGTGGAGGTGCCCGAGCGCCACGTCTCGAGTCATCCCCGCCTCCTTCGCCGCCTTGGCCTGAGCCTTCCACGGCATGTGTTCGTACACCGCGAGCAAACCACCGTCCAGGAGGGAGTGCGGCGCGGGTTGCCGCATCGGCCTACCCTCCGTCGTCTTTGGGTGTCGATGCGTCCTGGCGTTGAGGCCGGCGAGCGCCGCGTGGGGTGACGCGTAGGTCAGGTACCTCTGCAGCGACTGTAAGCTGGCGTGCGTCGCCTCCTCGATGGGCACCAGGATACCGAGACTGCCGTCCAGGGTGCCGAAGAACACGGCGTGCTTGTTGGCCATCGCTTTCTGTTCCGCGGGGCTCACCGTCTGTCCCGCCGTCGCGGGCGCCTTGAGTCGGAACCGGACCATGCGGTGCACCGGCGACCCGACGTGAAACGCACCCTTGGTTAAAAGCTTTGCACCCTTCCAGCTCTCGAGCGATTTGGGATCGTAGGAAAATATGTACGCGTTGCCGGTCATGTCAGTGGCGAGCATGCTGAGCGTGCTGCCGTCCACGAGGAACTCGGTGGCGAGGATTTCCATACCCTCGAAGTCCTTCGCCATCTGCACCAAGTTTTTCTCGTTTGGCGTATCCTTCCACCGGAAGAAAAACGCCCCCTTCTGAATGTCGCCCAGGAGAATGAAATTCTTGACCACGTTCATGGTGACCGTGTGCAGCGGCGTGTCGAAGAACGCCACGGGCGTGAGTTGCTGACCGTCCCACGAGTGGACGATGAGCTTGGTACCGATCGCCACGGCGAGGTGGCCGCCCACACCCTCCAGGGCGGTGCACGCCATCTTGGATTCCCGCACGCACACGAGCTGACCTTGCCACCGCGTGCCCCGATCCGTCATCTGCCAGACAACCTCGAAGATGAGCACGCGGCCTCGGCACGGCGCGTCCTCGCCACCCGGAAGCGCGGTTCCCACGACGAGCATCGATTGCAGCGCGCCCGTCATCGTGTTTCTGAGCTGAACGTTGCGGATGCTCTGCACGTGCTCGCCCGGCTCGACGGTGTACTGCCAAGCGCACTCCAACGTGCCCGGCACGAGGAGCCGGACGGAGAACACCTGCTCGACGGCACCCTTGGCCATCGCGTTCGCCTTGCGGGTCTTGACCAGCGTGGACATGTGGATGTCGTCCTCGTCGACGTCGGGGTCCTTCCACTTGACCGGCGCGGAGGTTGAAAGCGCGTAGAGACGAAAGTCGGGGAGGTACTGGACGTGGTGCGGCGTGCATCGAAGCGCGAGCTTGCGCACGGGCCACGCCGCCTCGTAGTGCATCCGCCCGGGGATCTGGCAGATCCTCACACCTCCCGCGGCGGTTCCCAGCATGAACCCGTTCAAGCAGTTGACGTTATGGAACGGCGTGAACGAGACGGTTCGCTGAGCCTCGCCGCGGATGGGCAAGGCGAGAACTCGGCTGCGGCGCACCAGGAGCCAGAGCGGCCGGGGGCCCGACACGAAGACGCCGCGAATACCACCCCTGTCGCCCACGCGCTCGAACCTGGTGAGCCTGGATCCGGACAGCGCGTTTGTGTCCACCATACCGCCGCCGCCGCCCTCGAGCTCGATGGGCACGCGGCAGAACCGGAGCTGGGGCTTGGCGTCAAAGTCGACGTTGCCAGACCCGGGCGGGCACACGTACGCCCTGTATACCAGGACACTGCCGTCGCCCCTGAGCGCTGTGAGCATCGGCCGTTCGTGCGCCCGTGGGAACGCGTCGAGACGGAACTCCACAATCTCCGGCGCGGGGTAATCCTCCACGGTTTCCGCCGCCGCGTCTGCGTCCATCGCAGCGTCCTCGCCGGCGCCTCCGGGTGCGAGAATGTTCAAACCCTCGGATAAACCGTCGGCGCTCCAGATCCGCTCGCACGAAGGTAACGCGTACAGCTCCAGCGTGCCTCCCACGCGCGTCACCGCGAGGACGGTACCTTCCTCGTCCTCGGGTAAAGTGCCAGTGCTCGTCGCCGCGCGCCTCAGGAAACCCGGCTCTCGCGTGGTGAGCCCCGGTCGAGACGCCGCCGGCACGGAGTCGTCCACCAGC
>Ga0209425_10002319_pt1 | contig 21324 bp, 22 predicted proteins | sample COG_05_FD_184749 | JGI IMG/M metagenome (GOLD analysis project Ga0209425, IMG submission 184749) | Pelagic Microbial community sample from North Sea - COGITO 998_met_05 (SPAdes) (version 2) | ecosystem: Environmental > Aquatic > Marine > Neritic zone/Coastal water | place: Helgoland, sampling...
GTTCTATTCATGATGATATTTTTGCTCGATGAGTCGGGATCACAAATAAAATATCCGTGCCGTTCAAATTGAAATTGATCCATGGGTTTGATATTAACTAAATTTTCTTCCAGCTGAACGGTGATGCTGGTCAATGAGCTTTCATTAATATCATCGAGGTAGGATTCAGAATTCGCCCCGGGATGTTCGACTTTAAATAGACGGTCATAAAGATTGACCTTTGCCTCAACTGCATGTTCGCATGAAACCCAATGAATATTGCCTTTTACTTTCACACTATCCGCGCCAGCGCTTCCTGATTTGGTGTCAGGCAGGTATTCGCAATAGACGGTTGTCACCTGACCCTTTTTATCGACATCATAGCCGGTACAATTGACCACGTAGCCGTAACGTAAGCGAACCTGATTGCCAGGGTACAAACGGAAATATTTTTTTTCGGGTTCAATCATAAAGTCTTGCCTTTCAATCCAAAGCTCGCGCGTTAATTTGATGACACGTTTGCCGCGTGATTCGTCTTGTGGGTGATTGGGGGCAAAACAATCTTCGACTTGATCCTCGGCGTAATTACTAATCACCAATTTAATGGGGTCCAGCACCGCCACACGGCGATCACAGCTGGTATTTAATACCTCACGCATGGCATCCTCCAGGGTCACGTAATCAATCCAAGAATCCGCTTTTGATACCCCAATACGATCTGTAAATAATTTGAAACCTGCAGGTGTGTAACCGCGGCGTTTTGCCCCCACCAGCGTAGGCATGCGAGGATCATCCCAGCCACTGACATGTTGATTTGTAACCAATTCAATTAAGCGTCGTTTAGATAGCACCACATAGGTTAAATTCAGACGCGCAAACTCATGTTGTTTTGGTAATGGATCAGTAAGCAGGCCATTGTTTTTTAGTTTCGTCAGCAACCAATCATAAAATGGACGCTGGTCTTCAAATTCGAGGGTGCAAATGGAATGAGTAATCCCTTCCAAGGCATCTTCAATCGGATGCGCAAAGGTATACATGGGGTAGATACACCATTCATTTCCAGTTCGATGGTGTTCTGCGTGTTTAATCCGATAAATGGCAGGGTCACGCATATTAATATTGGGTGAGGCCATGTCAATTTTGGCCCGCAAGACCATGGCGCCATCAGGGTGTTTACCTGACTTCATGGCAGCAAATAAGGTAAGATTTTCATCCACGGTTTGTTGACGATAGGGAGAATTTTTTCCTGCTGCAGTTAATGTGCCGCGATTTTCACGAATTTCATCGGCTGTTTGTTGATCAACGTAAGCGTCACCGGATTGGATGAGTGAGAGGGCCGCTTCGTGCATAAAAGAAAAATAACTGCTGGCATAATAGAGATTGTCTTCCTCTTTAAATTTCCAATCAAAGCCTAACCATTGCACGTTATCGATAATGCTGCGCACATACTCTTCATCTTCTTTTTCGGGATTCGTGTCATCGAAGCGAAGATGACAGGCACCTTTATAATCTCTGGCTAAGCCGAAATTCAAAAAGATACTTTTGGCATGACCGATATGCAAATAACCATTCGGCTCAGGCGGAAAGCGCGTGCGAATTTTAGCACTATCGACGGGTGCGTTAGCATGATGGCTTGCCCCACCGGGTGACCCAATCCATTTTTTATTTTGATAAAGATTTTCGTTTAAATTTCTATCAATGATGCTGCGAATAAAATTGGAAGGTAAATCGTCTTTTATTTCATGATCTGACATAGGCGCCATTTTACACTGTTTAAGGATGAATTTTGATTAAAAATACCATGGTATGATTGACTTTATTATTTTCTAAAATAACGTATGTCAAACCTTCTTTTTTCAATATTAGCGGATCTGGCGGATGGTCAATTTCACTCCGGTGAAGCAATCGCTAAAAAATACAATATTTCGCGTGTTTCTGTTTGGAATGCTATCGGTGAAGCTGAAAAAATCGGTGTTGATATTTTTTCCGTGCGGGGCAAAGGCTATAAATTAACGCAACCGATCACTTTATTGGACAGTAAAAAAATCAAACAAGCAATTGGTGAAGAGGCCAGTTGGTTCCATGTTGAGGTCATTGATGTGGTCGACTCGACCAACACGCTGATGATGCGGAAGGCGACTACTGGCTATCCGCATGCAGCTTGCTTGGCTGCCCATATTCAAACAGCAGGTAAAGGCCGACGCGGTCGGCGATGGATTTCAGCGTTAGGACAAAATCTTACTTTTTCTTTTTTATGGCGCTTTAAGCAAGGTGCTGCCATGTTATCGGGGTTGAGTTTAGTGGTAGGCATTGCCCTCATTCGTGCGTTTCAAAAAATTGGTCTGCAGCAGGCGCTATTAAAATGGCCCAACGATATTCTTGTCCTAGATAATGGTCTGTATCGAAAATTAGCCGGAATTTTAATTGAATTGCAGGGTGACATGGAGGGCCAGAGCTTAGCTGTCATTGGCATAGGCATTAATCTTGATATCTCGAAGAAACAAATTGAAAAAATTGATCAACCGGCAATCGACCTGCATAGCTGTTTAGATGAAGCAATCAATCCAAACGAATTGCTTGCGATCATCATTAAAGAATTAGCAGCGGCACTCTCGCAATTTGAAAGTGAGGGTTTTGCAGGCATGAAAGAAGAGTGGAAAAATGCACATGCATTTCACGATAAAATGGTTGCCTTGACGAAGGGTGACGGACAAATTATTCAGGGCCGTGTGAGTGACATTACAGATGATGGCGCACTGCTTATTCATACCGAAAAAGGTGTGACCCCTTACTCATCGGGCGAGATTTCTATTATAAAAAATTGGAATAATGCATGAATTTATTGATCGATATTGGTAATTCTAGTGTGAAGTGGAGGCTGGTTAATAATAAAAAAATAATTATTAATAATCAGTGTTTTATAAAAGATTTTGAATGTAAAAACTTACCATCAGACAGCACCATAACGGCAGTGTTAATCGCTAATGTGAACCATGCGTCGTACGCCCAATCGATCCATGCCTGGTATCAAAAACAATCTGTGGTTGTTGACATATTAAGCCAAAAATCACATCCCAATTTAATCAATAATTACCAAGAAAAAGAGCGACTCGGTATTGATCGATGGCTAAATGCATTAGGCGCTTGGAATCATTTTCAGCAATCGGTTTTTGTTATTTCTGCCGGCACTGCCATCACCATCGATTTTGTTGAACAAAGAGACAATGACACTCCAGCTTATCAAGGTGGTATGATTTTACCCGGACTTACGACCGCCCTTGGTGCTTTGAATCAATCGACGGCTAACGTTAATGCAAGCATGAATGCAGATATTAGTTTCCCGGCAAAAACCACGAATGCGTCGGTATCGACAGGTATTACTTATGCGGTTATGGGGGCGGTCAATTTAGTCTGTCGAACCCAACCGGCGTCAGTCCCGTTGGTAATTACTGGTGGTGATGCCGATTGGCTATTAAGTCATGCAGATCCAGCGTGGCAATCACGCCTCACAGCACAGAAAGATTTAATTTTTGAGGGAATGCTAGCTTATCTTTAAGGGGTCCGTTTTTTGATATACAGATCCGTGATGGTGCCTTCTTTGATTTCTGCCGCCATGGCAACCGATTCAGACAGTGTTGGATGGGGATGAATCGATAAACTAATATCATGTGCATCAGCACCCATTTCAATCGCCAATACTGTTTCGGCAATAAGTTCGCCAGCATTAATACCGACAATCGCTGCACCAATGAGACGCTGACTTTTTTTATCAAAAATTAATTTAGTCATGCCCTCCGTGCGCGAGGTGGAGAGGGCGCGACCGCTTGCGGCCCAGGGGAAGACAGCTTTTTCATAATCAATATTTTGGGCTTTTGCTTCTTCTTCTGTGATACCCGCCCACGCTATTTCTGGATCGGTGTAGGCAACCGATGGAATGGTCATGGCTTGAAATTCAACCTTCTCGCCGGCGATCACTTCGGCGGCAATTTTACCTTCATGCGTTGCTTTATGAGCCAGCATGGGTTGGCCGACAATATCGCCAATTGCATAGATGTGATCGACATTGGTTTTCATTTGTTTATTGACTGGGATAAAGCCGCGCTCATCGACATGCACACCGGCATTTTCTGCTTTAATGAGATGGCCATTCGGTTTGCGCCCCACCGAGACAAGCACACGGTCATAGACTTGCGGTGCTGGCGCATTTTCTCCAGAAAAAGTAACACTAATCCCTGCTTTGGTTGCTTGCATGGCGGTGACTTTGGTATTGAGCATAATCGCTTCAAAACGTTGGCTCATCCGTTTTTGCAACGGCCTGACGATGTCACGATCACAGCCTTGGATTAATCCATCGGTCAGCTCAACTATGGAAACCTTACTGCCTAATGCGTCATAGACGGTTCCCATCTCAAGCCCGATAATGCCACCACCAATCACCAGCAGGCGTGTCGGAATGTCATGTAATTCGAGGGCACCCGTGGAATCCATAATGCGGGGATCATCCGGGGCATCAGGCATTTTGATGGGTTGTGAGCCGGCCGCGATAATACAGCTGGCAAACTGTACGGTTAGTTTTTTATTGTCAGGAGTGGTGACGAGGACATGATTGGTGTTACTAAATTCACCGTAACCTTGGATTACCTTAACACCCCTTTGTTTTGCCATCTGACCTAAACCCAGTGTCAGCTTATTGACCACATCATTATTTTTCCACTGCTTAATTTTTTCTAAATCAATATTTGGGCGATTAAAACTCACACCATGCTGTGAAATTTCTTCAGCATCAGTGATAACTTTGGCGGTATGCAAAAGGGCTTTGGAGGGAATGCAGCCCACATTCAGGCATACCCCACCAATCGCGGCATAGCGCTCAACCAGAATGACGTTTTTGCCTAAGTCTGCTGCACGAAAGGCGGCGCTGTAACCCCCCGGGCCAGAGCCGAGAACCAAGACGTCACAGCTATGATCCGCACGCCTATTTTTTGCTACCGTTTTCGTTTGTTCTGTTTTCTTCGGCGCAGACACCAAAGCTTCAGGCGCTTGTTTTTTTGTTGCGGTCGATACCGCAGATGACGCCGTTGCATCGGTGGTTGCGAGCGATAAAATGAGTGAGCCTTTTTTGACTTTATCACCGATTTTAATGTGTAAGTCTTTTACTGTGCCTGCTGTGGGTGCGGGAATATCCATTGACGCTTTGTCAGATTCGAGCGTGATTAAGGCATCCTCAACACTAACTTCATCACCAACCTTGACTAAAATATCAATCACATCAACTTCAGCAAAGTTGCCAATATCTGGCACCGTTATTTTTGTTAGTTCTGCCATAAACTCAAAGTAAAAGTCGTCTTACGTCAGATAACATGGCACCAAGATGGCTGGTAAAACGGGCACCATCAGCACCGTCAATGACACGGTGATCATATGAAAGTGAGAGCGGTAAAATTAATCGCGCTTCAAACGCTTTGGAATCTGGATTATAAATCGGCTGCATCGATGCACGCGAGACACCTAAAATTGCCACTTCTGGACAATTAATGATCGGCGTAAATTTCGTGCCGCCGATACCGCCTAAACTGGAAATGGTAAAACAACCACCTTGCATGTCTTCCATTTTCAATTTTCGTTCACGTGCTTTTTTTGATAATTCTCCTAAATCCTGTGCAATATCTAACACATCTTTTTTGTATACATCTTTGACGACAGGAACAACTAAACCGTCAGGGGTGTCGCAGGCAAATCCGATATGGTAATAATTTTTTAATATAAGCATTTCTCCATCGGAAGAAAGCGAACTATTAAAGGCAGGATAAGTCCGTAAAGCATTAACACAGGCCTTCATTAGAAAGGCAAGCAAGGTTAATTTTGCACCGCGTTTTTCTGCTTCTTTTTGCATGGATTTTCTAAATGCCTCAAGATCCGTAATGTCGGCATTATCAAATTGTGTTACGTGCGGTGCTGTGACCCAATTACGATGCAGGTTAGCCCCTGAGATTTTTTTAATTTTAGAAAGTGGTTTCGTTTCAAACGTGCCAAATTGAGAAAAATCAATGTCCGGCATTGGGATAGGCGCAAATTGACTGCCCATCGATTCACTTTTCGGTTTTGCTAATTCACCCTTCACAAAGGCCTGGATATCTTCTTGTAGGATTCGGTTTTTCGCCCCAGAACCGTTGACTAAGGCAAGATTTACTCCCAGTTGGCGAGCAAATTTTCTTATTGAAGGGGAGGCGTGACTATGTTTACCTTCACTGACCAAGACACTCTCACCAATCGGCAATGGATTTTCAGTCGGTTGAATGGTGGCTGGCGGTTCAGGAGCGGGGCGCGTCGGTTCGGGAATAATTTTCTCAACGACCTTTTCAATCTGAACTTCTTTTTCAATTTTACGCTCGACGGGCTTGCTTGCATCCGCTTCCGTTTCAATGACAGCGACAAGACTCCCTTCTTTGACTTTATCACCCACCTTTAATTTAATTTCTCTAATGACGCCAGATTTCGGCGCGGGAATATCCATCGACGCTTTATCAGATTCAACGGTAATTAAAGAGTCATCCGTGCTGATACTGTCGCCCACATTCACCAACACATCAATGACGTCAACGCTCTCAAAGTTGCCAATATCAGGTATAAGAATTTGCTCAGTTGTCATTTTTTTTGTTACACACTTACCGGGTTGGGTTTTTGTCCATCAATCTTGAATTTTTTAATTGCACTGATTAACACCGTTTTGTCAATTTGCTTGCTATCCACCAAGGATTTCAATGCTGCAATAACGACATGGTAGCGATCTACCTCAAAGAAACTTCGTAACGCTTCGCGGCTATCTGAACGTCCATAACCGTCCGTACCAAGGGCTATAAAAGGATTAGTTAAAAAGCGTGCAATTTGTTCTGGATAAGATTTCATGTAATCCGTTGAGGCAATAATAGGGCTTTCTCTATCCTGAATGATATTTTGAATAATGGCATTCCTTTCTTTCTTATCTGGGTTAATTCGATTCCAGCGTTCAACGTCCAGTGCATTGCGGCGTAATTCCGTGAAGCTCGTCACACTGTAAACATCAGCAGCTATATTAAAATCCTTCTCTAGCATGTTCGCTGCCGCAATAACTTCACGTAAGATAACCCCACTGCCCATGAGCTGCACTTTAGGCCCTTTAACTTTAGATGTTGAGAAAGAATAAATGCCATCGATAATGCCTTGTTCGATACCTTTTGGCATATCGGGATGATGGTAATTTTCATTCATGACCGTGATGTAGTAATAGATATCCTCTTGATTCTCAATCATACGTTTGAGACCCTGCTGAATTATGACAGCCAGCTCGTAAGCAAAGCAGGGATCATAGGATACACAATTAGGGATGGTGGCAGACAGTAAATGACTATGGCCATCTTCGTGTTGCAAGCCTTCACCGTTTAATGTTGTTCTACCGGCAGTTGCCCCTAATAAAAAGCCCCGAGCTCTTGAATCACCAGCCGCCCAGGCGAGATCGCCAATACGCTGAAAACCAAACATGGAGTAGAAAATATAAAAAGGAATGGTTTGAATTCCGGTATGGGTGTAAGAAGTCGCCGAAGCGATCCAGGAGGAAAATGAACCGGCTTCAGTAATACCCTCTTCGAGAATTTGCCCATCTTTCTGTTCTTTATAAAACATGACCTGATCCGAATCTTGCGGTTCGTAAAGCTGGCCGACGGATGAATAGATCCCCAATTGGCGGAACATGCCTTCCATCCCAAAAGTTCTGGCCTCATCGGGCACGATCGGGACGATATATTTACCCAATTCTTTATCACGTAGCAAGGTACTTAAGATCCTGACAAACGCCATGGTCGTTGAAATCTCACGATCACCGGTACTTACGGTCATGTTGGAGAATGCATCCATCTTCGGCACGGTTAATTGATTGCCTTTACGACGTCGGGTAGGGACAAAACCACCTAACTCTTGTCGACGTTCCATCATGTACTGCAGTTCAGGTGAGCCCTTTGCAGGTTTATAATAGGATAAGCTCTCGACTTCTTGATCACTGATCGGTAAATCAAAACGGCTACGGAATGCCTTCAACGAGGCGATATCCATACTCTTTTGTTGGTGCGTAATGTTTTGTCCTTCACCAGCGTCACCCATGCCATATCCTTTGACTGTTTTTGCCAATACAATGGAAGGTTGATCTTTATGCGCCACTGCGGCGGCGTAGGCCGCAAAAACCTTGTGCGGATCATGACCGCCGCGATTGAGACGCCAGATATCACTGTCTGACATCGCAGCAACCATTTCTTTTAATTCGGGATACTTACCAAAAAAATGCTCGCGCGTGTATGCGCCACCTTTGGCTTTAAAGTTTTGGAATTCGCCATCAACACATTCTTCCATGCGTTTTTTTAAGAAACCCTCTTTATCCATCGCAAACAAAGGATCCCAATAAGAGCCCCATATCACCTTCAGCACATTCCAACCGGAACCGCGAAAGTTTGATTCTAATTCTTGAATAATTTTTCCATTGCCACGCACAGGACCATCAAGGCGTTGTAGATTACAATTCACAACAAAAATAAGGTTGTCTAATTTTTCCCGCGCGGCCAATGAGATGGCGCCTTGTGATTCTGGCTCATCCATTTCTCCATCACCGCAAAATACCCAGACTTTACGATCGGATGTATCGGCAATACCCCGGTTGTGCAGGTACTTTAAAAAGCGCGCTTGATAAATTCCCATGATTGGCCCAAGCCCCATCGACACGGTCGGGAATTGCCAGAAATCTGGCATCAACCAGGGATGTGGATAGCTGGATAACCCGTTGCCACCGGTCTCCATACGAAAATTATCCAATTGTTCTTCTGAGATTCGGCCTTCTAAAAATGCACGCGCATAAATTCCAGGGGAGGAGTGACCTTGAAAGTAAATCAAATCCCCATCAAATTTATCATTTGCGGCACGAAAGAAATGATTAAACCCAACGTCATATAGTGTTGCTGATGATTGAAAGCTGGCAATGTGACCCCCAATACCAGGGGATTTCATATTGGCACGCAGTACGGTCATGACCGCATTCCAGCGGATAAGCGCACGGATGCGTCGCTCCATATCTGGATTACCGGGATGGCGCTGTTGTAAATGTGTGGGGATAGTATTGACGTAAGCGGTGGTGGCATTATAGGGTAGGTTGGATCCGGATCGACGTGCTTGGTCGATCATCATTTCAATCAGGAAATGCGCCCTTTCTGTACCATGTGCCTCAATGACAGAATTTAGTGATTCAAGCCATTCTTGCGTTTCTTGTATATCATGATCAGGAAAAAAATCCATGTATCGCTATCCTTGAGATGTAAAGGTAAATATATTGGAATTAATAATATATTACCGAGTCAATTGATGAGACATTATAATAGAACTTCACGGTTGTTAGTCGATTTTAGATAAAAAATATTCACCTTGTTTTTTATAAGTTATTAATTATTAATAGAAAAATAGGATAAAAATGAAAACAAAAATTCAATTTTTTGAAAAAAAGTTAACCGAAAAGCAATTTACTGCTAAGGCGCACTATCTTTATTTAGCGGATACAGAAAATAAAGCCATGCCTTTCTATAACTTAGTTTCAGCAAAATTAAATCGCAACCAAAAAAAATTCAATGAATTATCCAAAAGCGCAATGCAACTGGATTTGCCCAACGGCAGCTTGATGAGCCTGGTGAAGGTTGAAAAAGATGAAACTGTCTTTAACAATCAGACGAGATTGCGAAAAGCAGTGATGCCTTTGCTCACAGAAAAACCTAAACAACTGCATGTTATTTTTGACGGCAGTTTTGATGAGCAGGTCATACAAAATGCTATTTATGTTGCCCTTATCAATGCGCAAACACTGGTCTCGATGAAGAAAGTGGCAGTGAAAAATTATCTAGCAACACTGACTATCTATGGGTGCAAGAAAAAGCCGCAACTGCATAACATTGAATCGTTGGTGGAGGGTAACACCTTAACAAGAAATTTAACCTTAACACCACCGAACAATCTCACGCCAACCATCTATAGAAATGAAGTGAAGAAATTTGCACGCGCCAATAAATTGGTCTGTAAAGAACTTACCATGCCACAGTTAAAAAAAATGGGGGCAGGTGCATTTTATGCGGTGGGACAAGGATCGGAACCACTCGATGCGGCGATTATGCATGTAACTTATAACCCAAAAGGGGCGAAGAAAAATATTGCATTGGTCGGCAAAGGCATTTGTTTTGATACCGGTGGACACAATTTAAAACCGGCAAAATACATGAGTGGCATGCATGAGGATATGAATGGTTCGGCCGTGGCGTTAGGTATTTTGCAAGCTGCAGTGAGAGCTAAATTAACTGTTAAAATTGATTGTTGGTTGGCGATTGCGCAAAATCACATTGGCCCTAAAGCTTACAAGCAAAATGATGTGGTGAAAGCATTGAATGGAATTAATATTGAAATTGTGCACACCGATGCGGAGGGACGGATGGTGTTGGCCGATACGTTAACCCTAGCCTCGCGCAAAAAGCCGGATGCCATTATTGATTTTGCAACACTCACCGGTTGCATGGCAGTGGCGATGGGCGATCGTTACAGTGGGGTTATAAGCAATCGACCTGAATTGGCATGCATGGCGGTCGGTGCTGGCGCAGAAGCGGGTGAAAGAATTGCAGCATTTCCTTTCGATGAAGACTACGAAGAAGATTTAGACAGTCAAATTGCTGATATCAAGCAATGCACCCTTGAAGGTGGCCCAGACCATATTCATGCGGGCCGATTTTTGGGTCGCTTTATTGAGCATAACGTCCCATGGTTACATGTCGATTTATCATCCAGTAACCGTAAGGGCGGTTTGGGTGCAGTGAGTTCCGATGTCAATGGTTTTGGTGTTGGTTTTGGTCTGAAGATGATTCAAAAATTAATAAGCAAAAATTAAGAATTTTCAATCAGTTGTTGCAGGTCTTCCTTTATCTCCAAAGCATGCTTACTGGGTGATACGCTGCGGTAAACACGTCTAATCAGGCCCTCAGGATCAATAATAAAACTTTGCCGTTTGGCAAATTTAAAAATGAGAAAATTATTTAACGCACCATATTGTTTAGCAACATTGCCACCCTCATCGGCTAGCAACATAAAAGGTAAATTATGTTTTTCTTTAAATTTTTGGTGTGATTCTGATGAGTCAACACTAATCCCAACAATCGATGCATTCAATTTTTTAATGTCGTCAAAGTTATCTCGAAAAGAACATGCCTCTGCGGTGCACCCAGGTGTATCATCTTTAGGGTAAAAGAAAACTACTAGCCACTGACCCTGAAACGAGGCAAGGCTAACGCTTTCTCCTTGTGAATTTTTGAGATTAAAATCGGGCGCGACTTGACCTAATAATTTTGCTTCATTTCCAAAAGCGGGTTTTTTTAATACCAGCACGATCAGAAAAATAATGGCAATGACTAAAATAGCTTTCATAGAATTAATTTACTACAAAAATTACAAGAAGAAAAATGACAATAATTACATAACCAATTTTTTCAATAAGCTTTTTAATTATTGCATCAATGTTTTTATCGAAAATTTTAGTCAAGTAAGCAACAAGAAAGAAACGTCCGCCTCGGCCGATAATTGAGCCTAATATGAATGGGAGCAATAACATATTTAATGAACCTGCGGCAATTGTGAAAACTTTGTATGGAATTGGAGAAAATCCGGCTATTAGGATCGCCCAGAATCCCCATTCGCCAAACCATGATACCGCTTGATTATATGATTCTAGGTATGAGGAATTTATCAGGTAAGGTTCTATCACATTAAAGGCAAATTTGCCGATAAAATAACCAAACAGGCCACCCAAAACTGAACTTAAAGTTGTTAAAAAAGCATACCAATAAGCTTTAGCTGGAACGGCAAGACACATCGGCATTAGCATCACATCTGGAGGTATTGGGAAAAAAGATGATTCTGCAAAACTAATGCCAAACAAATATTTACTTGCATGGCGGTGCTTGGATAAATCTAAGGTTTTTTTATAGGTATTATCTAAGACACCTGATATTTTTTTTAAGATCATCAACGCATTCTATTCGATTTTTAATAAATAATTAAAAAAGTTAGAATGATCTTTTAAATGCCCTCGTAGCTCAGTGGATAGAGCATCCCCCTCCTAAGGGGAGGGTCGCACGTTCGATTCGTGCCGAGGGCACCACATTGTATATTTTAGAGAACTGATTTGGGCACACTTTAGTCATACTAAGGAGTGAACATGGCAACTATTAGGCGAAGATGAAAACCAAACAAGTTTTATATGATGGCAAGTGCGGTCTTTGTAATAAAGAAATACTTTATTACCAAACAATCGCCCCCAAAGGTAAATTTGAATGGGTCGATATAACCATCACTAAAAATTTAGCTCGCTATCCTTCGATCACTCTTCGTGATGCACTGATGAGCCTTCATGTAGTTGAAGGGGGAAATATTAAATCAGGTGTGGATGCATTCATTGCAATCTGGTCTGAATTGGGCTACTTTAAAATACTCAGCTTAATTGTTAGGTTACCCATTGCTTATCAAATTGCATGTTTTTTGTATAAGCTGTTCGCTTATTATCGCTTCAAAAATTTACCTCACTGCCAGCCAAAGGAGAAATGACTATGGAAGATAAGCGTTGTTGTGGTAGCGGTACCTGCATCATCAATGCTGAAGGTGTTTGTTGGTGCGGACAAAGATGGGACGGCGAAAAAATGATTTCAGCCAATTCAGACAGCAAAACAACCGAAGAAAAAGATGAATAACTGATTAAATATTAAGCAAATCCCTAGAGGATATATACAACCTTGAGTTTGTTTTTAAGTCACCGTTTATCCACAGAGTTAACCACAGAAATTGTGCAAAAATTTAACTGCCACACCTCACTATAGAGCCTATGGGAAGACGAGGTAACATCAACGCAAAACGTTCATTTTTGAGAATAGGGTATAATGATGGAAAGCTTCGCTTCTTGCCTAACATTACCAATTAGGTTTTTTCTAAATCTAATTAAAGGTTATAAATCAGAAATCCAAGCATTATTTCTTACCTAAAAGACTTACCAAACCTATTATCATTGGTTGGATTGGCTTCTTCAATTTTTGCTATTTACTTTAGCATTTTGGGCATTTATGAAGCGGCTATGATTGGAATGATATGGGCTGTCTTATTTGATTGGTTGGATGGTATTGTCGCCAGAAAAATGGCGAATAGGTCAGCAACTGATTCTTCATTTGGAGCGCAGCTTGATATTCTAATTGATATTGTCAGTTATGGTATCGCCCCATCTATACTCCTCCTCAGCTATGGCAACTTCAAGCCTATATTTCTAATTGGAGCCTTTATCATCCTCTCTGCTAGCGCATTAAGGTTAAGTTATTTTAGTACATTTGGTCTGGCTGATGGTAAAAGATACGTTGGATTAGCGCTCGACAATAACAATATAATACTTGTGTTTATTTTTTTGTTTGAAGCGTTTTTTAGTGGGGTGACTTTCAGCATTATTTTATACACGAGCATTCTTTTGCTCTCGATTTTGAATGTATCGCGAATTGAAACTCCAAAACTTTCTGGCAACCCGATTAATGTATATCTTCTTTCGACCTATACATTTGCCATGACTAGTATCTATGGGTGGAAGCTTTTAAATCAATAGTCGAAAGCTATATTATCAGGAGAAACATTAACATGCTTGTATATACCGTAGGTACTTTTGACTTGTTGCATGTAGGCCACCTTGCATTATTAAAATACTGTAATACGTTAGGTGACGTGGCTGTGGGCGTTGCATCTGACAGCGTAGTAAATTCTTATAAGCCTAATATTCCCGTCATTGGGTTATCGCAGCGGATGGAGATGTTAAAAGCTTTAAGCTGTGTCAGTATTGTTCGCCCTTACTATAAGCTGGAATATGTTTCAGCTTGTGAAGAGCTTAACCCGGATATTTTTATTATTGGCGAAGATTGGGGAAGTGATAAGCACAACATCGATGTTGAAAATTATTTACAAGCAAGAGGTAAAAAAATAATAAAGGTTCGTTACAATCCACAAACGTCGTCAACAAAAATAAAGCAAACCGTCATCGCGCAATTACCAGAAAATCAACATGAGTATGAGCCAAGCTTTCAAATATAGAATAGAGCAGGCCACTTACCCAATGATATATTACTGGCCTATACATACTCTGCTTTACTCTGTAAGCTATTTTGCTAACGGGTACCAATTAAAAAAATAAGGTGGGGGAATAAAATTATGACAGCTTCTATTCGGTTAGATGATTACAAAGAAATAACCAAATTACTTACTGAAAATTATATAAAAGGCGCAATTTCTGGCAATAGTAATGATATGAAGCCTTCCTTTCATGAGGATGCTACGTGGTATGGTTATGTGGGGGATGATTTGATAGAAGGGCCAATTCAGGGTTTATATGATTGGCATGATAATAATGGTGCTGCTTCAAATTTAATATACAGTATCGCCGCCATTGATATTATAGGTAATATTGCGAATGTTAAAGTAGAGCTAGATAATTGGACCGGGTTTCGGTTTACAGACTTTCTCAATCTACTTAAAATTGATGGTCAGTGGCAAGTCATGAACAAGGTATTTTATCTCCATCCATAATTGTTTGTATCAATGCAACATATCATGAAGTGGCTATTTATTTGGCTGTAATAACAATTCATCTTCGGATGTTTCTACTTCAGATGTATAGCCAGGCCAAGCAGCCCCTGCCGAAGATACTCCAATGGATGAAGCTCCTACAGATAATGTAGAAAACGAATAACATGCTTCTCCTAAAAAACTGCCGTCGGGCGGTTTTTTTCGCTCCATTTTTTTTAAAAACTTTCCTCCCACATTAAGTTAGAATGTTATTGACCATCAGTTTATACGCAGACAAAATACTTCAAAGTGAAAAAAAATTTACTCTTCTTTTTTGTTGTTCTCTCATTTTTAGTGCACCTACTTTTCTTCTCTAATATTCGTTACTCTATTCAGCAACCGGACCCAGTTGAATCTTTGAAAATTGATTTATTACCAACCTTTGACAAGATTTCTGAAAAGAAAAGTGTTAAAAAAACGGAATTGAAAACAAAAGAATCATTGCCATCTGTTGAGAAAAAAAGTCCAACATCGGTGTTGCAAGATAAGGTAATAGAAAAAAAATCTGACATTCAAATCAACGAAAAAAAAGATATATTACCCGCCCCGTCATGTGAGCTTTGCCAACCAGTGGAGGCTATCAGCGTGCCTGATGAGCCGCCAGCTTATGGTGAGGCAATAAAAGATATTCGATTAAAATTTAAAGTTTTGTACGAATTGGGGCCCAATAAATCTTCACTAGATAAGATTAATCCCCTAGGACAGACGAGCGTTGAAAATAAAAACAAGGAAATACAACGTGTTTCAGAAATTGGTTCTTTAACTATTCACTACAGCATTGATGGCAATACTTATCAAATTAACTATCATGCTAACGCAACCGGTTTTACTTCATTGATTTATTCGGATGGCTTAATTCAAAAGAGCCAAGGCACAATTAAAGAAGATGGACTGCGACCGGATTATTACTTGTATCAATATGGCAAAAAAAAACGCAACGAAGCTTTTTTTGATTGGCAGAACAAACGCTTACGTGTATTAAAGAATAAAGAAGAGAAATTTTTTGATTTAATGGAGGGGGCACAAGATCAATTAAGTATCTTTTTCCAGTTTATGTTCCTCAACCCACTTGAGAAAATGCAAATTCCCATTACCAATGCAAAGCTATTTAAAACTTATGATTATCAATATGTGAATGAGGGTGCGTTGGCAACAGCAATAGGCAATGTTAAATTTTTACATATTGCTAAGTTTAATTATGAGGAGCCAGACAGGATTGATGCCTGGCTGGCAAAAGATTATGGTTTTTTACCAATGAAGATTGCTATTACTCAAGATGATTTAAGTGTCATTGTGCATGAGATTGAGGCGTTAACTATTTTGCAAAAGCATTAACTAATCTTATCATCGGCTATGTGGTAGCGAGGATCCTCAATACGGTTGATTTCAACCATATCTTTGGCAGTCTCCAGAATATCAACACAATCCGGGCTTAAGTGAACCAGATGTAATTTTTTACCAGCAGCTTTATACTTGCCGGCAAGATTGTCGATTGCCATAATAGCCGAATGGTCAACAACCCGAGAATCTTTAAAGTCAATAACGATATCTTTCGGATCATTTTGGATATCAAACAACTCATGAAAATTCTTTGCTGAGGCAAAAAATAGGGTGCCTTTGAGGTAATATGTTTTAAATCCTTGTTTATCTATCCTGGTAGTCACCTCAATTTTTTTTGCATGCTTCCAAGCAAAGACAAGTGCTGAAACAATGACGCCAAGAATAACGGCAATAGCAAGATCCGCGATGATTGTTACACCGCCGACCAATAATCCAACAAAAATATCTTCTTTTGGCACCTTGCCAAAAAGACGTAACGTGCCCCACTCAAAAGTCTTTTCCGCGACAACAAACATGACACCAATGAGCGCTGCTAAGGGAATTAACTCTATCCAATGCGATAAAAATAAAATAAAACTTGCAAGAAAAATTGCCGTGGCGATACCCGATAAGCGTTTTAGGGCGCCATTGTTAATGTTTATCATACTCTGCCCAATCATGGCGCAACCACCCATCCCACCAAAAAATCCTGTGATGATGTTAGCGGCACCCTGTGCCATAGATTCTTTATTTGGCCGCCCACGTGTGTTTGTCATGTCATCAATAAGATTCAGGGTTAATAAGGTTTCAATCAGACCAATGCATGCTAACAAAAATGCATAAGGGAAAATGATTTGAAGCGTTTCAAAGTTATAGGCTACATCGGGCAAATGAAATGCCGGCATCCCGCCGGCAATGGAGCCTAGGTCACCAACGGTTTTTGTATCCAAACCAAAAAAACCAACGATGGTAGAGACAATAATAATTGCGCCCAACGAGGACGGGATTGCTTTAGTTAGCAGCGGGATTAGGTAAATGAGAAGCACAGTTAAAGCCGTTAAGCCCAACATGGTATAGAGGGCGGCACCAGACATCCAAAAGGAAACACCATCAGTGCCTAATTCTTTGAAGTGGCCAAATTGGGCGAGGAAAATTACAATCGCTAGCCCATTTACAAAACCCAGCATCACCGGATAGGGCACCATACGAATAAATTTGCCGAGTTTAAAGAGAGCAAAAGTGACTTGTAATAATCCCATCAATACTACGGTGGCAAAAAGATAGTCAACCCCATGCTCGACAACTAGAGCGACCATAACGACAGCCAACGCACCTGTAGCACCAGATATCATGCCTGGACGACCACCAAACACAGCAGTAATAAGACAAACAATAATAGCTGCGTAAAGCCCAGTTAATGGCGAAACATGGGCAATTAATGCAAAGGCAATAGCCTCCGGCACCATCGCTAAGGCGACGGTAAGCCCGCTTAATAGATTGGTTCTGATCTCGTTTATTGAGTTATGCATAATGTGGTTGGAGATAAAGTACTTAAAAAGGTCGCTAATCTAACACATTTTCTAACTAATTGTTTATTTGATGTTTTTTAGTTTGTTTTATTATGTTTTGTCTATATAATGCGCGTCTAATCGATTGCCTTGATAAAAAGTTAAAGCCAATCTATTTAATTACTTTTTCAAAGGAAATCTATGTCATTTCAATCGTTTGGTTTTATTGAACCAATCAATCAAGCAATCGTAAAAAACAATTATTTAACCCCAACGCCTATCCAACAAAAGGCGATTCCGCATATTCTAAATCATAAGGACGTATTAGCTTCGGCACAGACAGGTACTGGGAAGACAGCCGCATTTTGTTTGCCACTCTTAAATTTAATTGGTCAAAGCCGTCCAGGGCACCATCAAAAAAGCTTGAGTCCGGATGTATTAATATTGGCACCGACGCGTGAATTAGCCAATCAAATTGAAAAAGAGGTTATCCAATTTAGCCGCTACATGCGTGTCAATACACTAGCAATTACAGGAGGCGTATCCTATAACCTGCAAAATCGCCTGTTAAAAAATCACCTGCATTTTGTGATTGCGACACCGGGCCGTTTAATGGACCTTATGCGACAAAATAAAATACAACTTAAGCATATTAAAGCGATGGTGATTGACGAGGCAGATCGTATGCTAGACATGGGTTTTATGCCTGACATCAAAAAAATCTATGAGGCAACATCAAATAATCAACAAATGATGATGTTTACCGCAACCCTCACTCCAAACATAGAAAAAATTGCACAAAACTTCTTAAAAAATCCAGTACGCGTGGCGGCTGAGAATAAAATTGAAGCGCATAAAAATATCAAACAGTACCTCTACAGTGTAAAGAACTATGAGCATAAAAAACAAGTACTCGATGAAATTCTGAAGGATGAAGAGCTGAATCAAGCAATCGTATTTACCTCAACGAAAAGAGATGCGGATAAATTATCGCGCGATCTATTTACAATTAATCATCCGTCTAAAGCTTTGCATGGTGATCTATCGCAACGCCAGCGAACACAAATTATTGATCGATTTAAAGACAATAAATTAAAAATTTTAGTTGCAACAGATATTGCTGCACGGGGCATTGATGTCAAAGAAGTAACACATGTGATTAATTTTGATTTACCTAGAAAAGCTGAAGATTACATTCATCGTATTGGTCGTACAGGCCGGGCAGAAAAACTAGGCAAGGCTTTCAGCCTTGTTAACACCAGTGACCGCCCAATGATTAGAAAAATAGAACAGTACGCAAAAATATCCATGGAATTTCTGACAATGAAAAATGATGAGCCAGAAAAAGACTTTCGCAGTGAGCCTTTTAAAAAATCATTTAAGAAAAAGTTTAGTGTGAAGAAAAAATCAAATTCTTTTGGCTCACGCCGAAGAAATTCAGCTAGCTTTCCTGCGTAACTTTCTGCTTAAAGTAAGTAAGGAAGAATAAAAGCAAAGACAAACCCAACGAGGTAAATAAGACTGGATATAAGTAAAATTAGACCCGAGCGTTGCCTTAATCGCTGGCACGCTTGGGCTAACTTTTTATCAGAAGGACAAGGTAAATGTTGTGCTTGACGGTAGGTGATCCCAGCAATAATCAGCATGACAAAAGCACCAATAAAAATCGGTATTTTGTAGATAGATAAAAAAACTATTTGTGGGAAGTAATGAATAAAAGTACTGAGGGTTGCCCCTGCACCCAAAGCAACTAACATGGCGGGGATGGCACAACAGACAATCGTACTTCCACTACTTAGAAGTGATAAATAACTTGCATTTTTAGTTTTAACTATATGATTTAATTCATTATTTTTTTTCATATTTAGCACGTATTTCTTTCACTGATGTATTGATGGTTTCAATTTTTTTAACATCATAACCTGCATCAACAATAATATTTTTTATCATTTCATCTGGAATGCCTACTGTATTTTTAGACTCGATGATGACAAAGTAATTATCTAAATTGACATAAACGTCGTTGACGTCCTTGATGGTCTGCAAGCTTTTTTCTATGCCTTGGGCACAAAAAGCACAGACCATGCCCATCACCTCAACACGCTGTGTTGCAGCATAACTATTCAGACTTAAAAAAATTAACAGTAAGTAAGCTATTTTCTTCATTTTATTCTCCTAGAATGTATACATTAAATGTAGCTTTGGATCGCCTGCGGTAGAAATACCCGCTTCAAAGTAAAGTGCTTTATTGATGAGACGAAGTGTTGGTACTATCTCTAATTTTTCGCTCACACTATTCGTATGACTGAATTCTAATATAAACCAGGGTTGCGTCTCCTCATAGCTGGTTTTGTAGAAAGAAAACCCCGCTTTAAATTTACTGGTATCAAAGTTATCATGGGCTATGCGCATGAGTTGATAAGAGCCCATAATGTAAAGGCGTCGTGTTTCATAGTCTGCTTGGATGGTTGGGCTGACGTAGGCCTGATCGTCGCTGCGATTATTTTTTTTCACATCCATTACTCCCGCACCTAAAAATAGCCATAAATTGGTTTGTGATTCCACCGCGTTAATTCGATGCAGACGCCTTAAATAATAAAATTCCTCGCCTGTTAACTTATAGCCCTCGCCTTTAGCTTGGAACAATTTAAGGCCCAAGGCATCTTTTGCTGTAAGCGCATAACTGGTATCAATTTTGCTGTAATGTTGACTCAAATCAATCATGGTTGTGTTTGACCCTTTGTAGCTCATGGGTGCTGCCATGCTTGTCAGTGGAAATAAACCGCAGACAATAAACAGAATAATTTTATAAAGCTGATGCACGTTTATTTTTTATACAATTTTGTCAGTTCTTGGATTTTTTCATTTTTGTTAGCTTCATTATCGGAATGAAAAGCATCAACAACACAGGAATCCAAATGGGTTTCTAACATTAATGCCTCAATCGATTGGCAAGCGGCACGAATGGCCTTCAGCTGCATAATGATGTCGGGACAATAACGACGCTCTCCGATCATTTTTTTTATACCTTGTATTTGTCCCTCTATACGATTCAATCGTGGCAAGTGTGCTATGTAATCAGGGTGTTGATGTTCTTTACATGAATTCATATTTTTTCCATTAAGTTTTAAAAAAGTTTATTATATACCCATACAGGGTATAAGTATAGTATTTTTTATGACCCGCAAATAAGCTTTACCAAAACTTATCTTTTCTATAAAATTTCCTCCATGCGAATTTACTCAAATAAAACGTGGGCAACATGGCTTGCTTGGGTGGCGATGGCCTTTTTGCTCATCGGCCCCATGCTGGGTAATGTCCATGCAAGTCAAGAGGATAGCTTTGTCGATGTAATTTGTTCGGCTAATGGCATCAAGCTTATAGAGTCCGATATTACGCAAACAGATTCTCCAGCAAATTTAACGATGACGCATTGTGAATTTTGTAATTTTGCCGCTGGGAAAGCCATTGACAGCAAACACGTGTGGCCCTCTTTTGCGGCAAACAAGCAGGCTCAATCTTTCTTAACTGGCCAGAAAATTACTTTTATAAGCACCAAGTTTATTAATTTTCATCCGCACGCCCCTCCACAGCATTAAGTTTCTCTTTCACGGCCAAAAAGGCCTTTCAAACTAATTTCATTAATTAGAAAGTTCTATGAGACAACTTATTTGTACATATTTATTTATGGCACCGATGCTGGTAGAAGCAAATTCATTAAACATTGATTCCATTCAAGTGCATGATTTTGTTGAATCACCATTTGGTGAAAGTAGCTTAATTTTTAACGCGATTGAGCTGCAAGAACCGATTAGCTATGACAGTGGCG
>Ga0209425_10002322_pt1 | contig 21320 bp, 22 predicted proteins | sample COG_05_FD_184749 | JGI IMG/M metagenome (GOLD analysis project Ga0209425, IMG submission 184749) | Pelagic Microbial community sample from North Sea - COGITO 998_met_05 (SPAdes) (version 2) | ecosystem: Environmental > Aquatic > Marine > Neritic zone/Coastal water | place: Helgoland, sampling...
ATTTAGCTAAAGGTGGTATGACTATGATTGTTGTTACTCATGAAATGGGTTTTGCAAAAGAAGTTGCAGATTGTATGATTTTTATGGATGAAGGAAAGATTGTTGAAAAAGCTATAACAAAAGATTTTTTTGATAGACCTAAATCTGATAGGACAAAACTCTTCTTAAGTCAAATTTTATAACCATTTAGGAATTGGTAGATTTTTACTTTTTAAAAATTCCTTATTAAAAATTTTACTTGCATACCTTTTTCCATGATCACAGAGAATAGTTACTATTGTTTTACCAGGTCCCATTTTTTTAGCTAGTTTGATTGCTCCAGCTATATTTATTCCAGATGATCCACCTAAAACTATTTTTTGTTTTTCTATTAAATCATAAACTAAATTTAGAGCTTCTACATCATCTGTTTGAAAAGCCTCATCAACTAATGCTTTATCAAAATTTTTGGTAATTCTCCCAGTTCCAATTCCTTCGGTAATAGAACTGCCTGAACTTTCTAATTTATTTTCTTTAATATGAGAATATAAAGCAGATCCCATTGGATCAGATAAGGCTATTTTGATATTTTTATTTTTATTCTTTAATCCAATTGAAACACCTGCCAATGTACCCCCAGTACCAACTGCGCAAGTAAACCCATCTACAGTTCCAGCTGTTTGATTCCAAATTTCTGCAGCTGTAGTTTGAATATGTGCATCTGTATTCACTATATTATCAAATTGATTTGCCCAGTAAGCGCCATTAGAACTTGTTTTATTTAAGTCCTCAGCTATTTGCTTAGATTGTTTAATATAGTTTTTAGGATTAGAATAAGGCACAGCGTCTACCTCAATTAATTCAGCGCCCAATTTCTTTAAAGTTTCTTTTTTTTCATCAGACTGTGTTCTAGGAATAACTATCTTTAGCTTTAAATCATATACTTTACAAACAATTGCTAAACCAATACCTGTGTTCCCAGCTGTGCCTTCAACTATTGTTCCACCTTTTTGAATTAATTTTTTTTTTAGGGCATCTTCAACAATAAATAGTGCAGCTCTATCTTTAACAGACTCCCCTGGATTTAGATATTCTGCTTTACCATAAATATTACACCTGGTTAATTCAGAGGCTTGTTTTAACCTCACTAATGGTGTATTTCCAATTTGAGAAATGATTGCCTTAGTATCCATATCATTAAATATATGAAAAAGATTTTACTTTCAATTGCAATATTTTTAATATTTAGCAACAAGTCTTCTGGACATGTCGATCATTATGCTGATTTTAAATATTTAGAATATGAATTATTTAGAAACAACCAGTCTATCGGCTACCATAAGTTTGATTTTAAAAGGGAAGGTTATAATTTATCAGTTATTAGCGAAGTAAGTTTTAAAATTACAAAGTTAGGTGTGGATTTGTACAAATACTTCGCAAAAAGTGAAGAAAACTATGAAAATGGAGTTTTCAAAAGCTATTCATCTAAAACTAAACAGAATAAGAAAGACAGATATGTAAATATTAATGTAGATCCAACTGATCAAAACTTAATTATAGATGGTTCTTCGTATAAAGGAAAAGCAAACAAGGAATTCTTGGTCGGTACATGGTGGAATCATGAAATAGTCAAAACTAAAGCACAGATAAGTGGTATATCAGGTAGAATAATTGACCAAACAGTTACATTTATTGGCAAAGAAAAAGTAGTAATTGATGGCAAAACTTATAAAACCTTACACTTTAATTTTAAATCTTCTGATGAAACACTTCCCGAAAGTAAAAGATTAAATACTGATATATGGTATGAAGAAGAAACTTATCTTTGGGTAAAAGCTGCTTTTGATAAATCTGGATACTGGGAATATAGGATCAAAGAAGTAAAATAATTTTCAGTTCCGTCTAAATTTTATTAACGGTGTCAATAGTAAAAATCTCTTTTTTTTAGTCATTTTTAAACGTTTAATTATTTTTTTTATCTATTGCTAAAGCGTTCATAATGAGGTTTTATTAAAAAAAAAAGGGAGTCCAATGGAAGAAAATTTTAACATACATCTCGGTAAAAAATTAAGAATGAGAAGACTATCTCTAGGTCTAACTCAAACAAAAGTTGCACAAGCTATTAATGTTACATTTCAACAAATTCAGAAGTACGAAAAGGGAACTAACGGTGTTAGCTCAAACAGATTAATGCAATTAGCCCAGTTCTTAAAAGTACCTATAATTTACTTTTTTGAAGATTTTAAAGAATTTAAAGATGTTAACATTATGGAAGGCATTAACGATGATTTAAATTATGCCTTTTTAAGCAGAACTTTTTCTTCTTTATCTAGATTACAAAAAGACAAGATTTTACAAATTTTGAATAATACATCTAAATTTGAAAATGTAGGTTAATTGGCTCCTCGGGCAGGACTCGAACCTGCGACCAATTGATTAACAGTCAACTGCTCTACCAACTGAGCTACCGAGGAATAAATGGAACATACTTTTTTTAAGTTAATAAAACAACTAATTTTTTTCATTTTTGGTTAAAATTACAAACATATAGATTTGAATGGATTGTTTTGAAAAGTCTTTAATTTAAACTGCTACGTAAAAACTATATTAATATTTATGCATGAAATTTAAAAAGAAATTAAAGTTTATTGCTCGTTTATTGCCTAAAATAATTCGACCATATAATTGTAGTAGCATACTAACTCTATTTAAAAATGAAATAAATAGAAATAAAATTTATAATAAAATGAATGGTTATTTTTATTATCATCTACCTTTTTCTATAATTCAGCATAGAGTTTATTTTTCAAAAGAATTTAGAGGATTTGGTGAGGATGCCTTTCACAGCATGTGGTACTTGTTGTTATCAGAATTTAAACCAAAAAATTGTTTAGAAATAGGTGTATATAGAGGACAAATAATTAGCTTATGGTCACTGATATCAAAACATCTAAATTATAAAATAGAAGTTTCAGCATTAGCTCCTTTCAAATCTGCCAGTGATAGAGATTCTAAATATTTAGAAAATATTGACTATTACAATGACACAAAAAGAAACCATGATTATTTTAACCTCAATCAGCCCCAATATTGTGTTGAATATTCAACCTCAGAAAATGCTAAGAAATTTCTTCAATCTAAAAAGTGGGATTTAATTTTTATTGATGGCAGCCATGATTATGAAGTAGTCGAATCAGATTTTGACATATCGTTCAAAAACTTGTCAGACGATGGTTTTATTGTTTTAGATGATTCTAGTTTATATTTTGATTTTCAACAAAAAAAATTTGGAGGTTTTACCGGTCATCCAGGACCATCAAAAGTTGCTAAAGACATAGCTATGAAAAAAATGCAATTTTTTGGCGCTGTCGGCCACAATAATATATTTTGCAAAAAAGGCTCTAAAAATTTTAATAAAAAAACTTAAGTTTGATGAATTAACAGTTAATTTAATGGAGGCCACGCCCAGAATCGAACTGGGATAAAAGGATTTGCAATCCTTCGCGTAACCATTCCGCCACGTGGCCAATATTCATTAATATAAATTATTTAAAGCATTTGTTAATTTTAATAAAGCGAAATCTAACTGTTTAAGGTTGTAGACCTTTTGATATAAAGTAAATTAATAAATAATCAAAAAAATATGGAATTTAAGAAATATAACCATCTCCGAGAAGAAAAAAAAATCTCAGATTTCTGGATAAAGAATGATTGTTTTAAACCAAAAAAAAGTAAATCTTTAAAAAAATTTTCTGTTGTAATACCTCCTCCAAATATAACAGGAAGGCTGCATATGGGTCACGCCTTAAATAACAGTCTTCAGGATGTACTTGTTCGTTTTAATAGAATGAAAGGACTAGAAACTTTATGGCAACCAGGAACTGACCACGCCGGTATTGCAACTCAAGCTATTGTAGAAAAAAATCTTGCAAAAGAAGGTTTAAACAAAAATGTTTTAGGAAGAGAAAAATTTATTCAAAAAGTTTGGAAATGGAAAGAGGAGTCAGGCGGGATAATATTAGACCAGCTTAAAAAATTAGGTTGTTCTTGTGATTGGTCCAGAACTAGGTTTACTATGGATAAAGATCTATCAAAAGCTGTAATTAAAGTTTTTGTTGATCTTTATAAAAAGAAACTAATTTTTAAAGATAAGAAATTAGTTAATTGGGACACCAAATTGCAAACAGCAATTTCTGATTTAGAAGTAGTTCAAAAAGATGTTCAATCTCATTTATACTATATTGAGTATCAAATAGAAAATTCAGATAAAAAAATAACTATTGCCACTACAAGGCCTGAAACAATGATGGGTGACACTGCAATTGCAGTAAATCCTAAAGACGATAGATATAAAAAATTTATTGGTTGCAATGTAAAAATTCCACTAGTCAATAGGATAATCAAAATTATAGCTGATCATTATGCTGATCCTGAACAAGGTTCGGGCGCAGTTAAAATTACTCCTGCTCACGATTTTAATGATTATGATGTTGGTAAAAGAAATGAACTTGAAATTATAAATATTTTAAATCAAGACGGAACAATAAATAATAATGGGCTCAAAGAATTTATAGGATTAGATAGATTTGAGGCTAGAAAACTTTTAATTAAAAAACTTAAAGAGAGTGGTCAACTAATTAAAATTGAGTCCATAAAAAATAAAGTGCCCTATGGCGACAGATCAAATACAATTATTGAACCATTATTAACAGAACAGTGGTTTGTCGATGCTAAAGAATTATCAAAAAAACCTATAAAAATTGTAAAAGAAAATAAAACTTCTTTTTATCCAAAAAACTGGACAAAAACTTTTTTTCAATGGATGAATGATATTGAACCTTGGTGCATATCACGACAAATTTGGTGGGGGCATAGAATACCTGCGTGGTATGATGACAACAAAAATATTTTTGTAGCTGAAGATTTAAATGAAGCTTTAAAACTAGCAAAGAAAAAAAATAAAAAAAAACCATTTACACTTAAACAAGAAACAGATGTGCTTGACACGTGGTTTTCTTCTGCTTTGTGGCCGTTTGCTACTTTAGGGTGGCCGTCTAAAACAAAGGAACTTTCAAAATTTTATCCAACTTCAGTTTTAGTAACTGGATTTGATATCATATTTTTTTGGGTAGCAAGAATGCTTATGATGGGTAATTATTTTAATAAACAAACTCCATTTCATAAAGTTTATGTTCATGCGTTAGTAAGAGATGAAAAAGGTCAAAAAATGTCTAAATCAAAAGGTAACGTTATTGATCCTCTTGAACTAATTAATGAATATGGTGCTGATAGTTTAAGATTCACTTTAATCTCAATGGCGTCACCTGGAAGAGATGTTAAATTATCTAAAGATAGGATTACTGGAAACAGAAACTTTATTACTAAGATATGGAGCGCAAATAATTTCTTACAATTGAATAAGTGTAAATATGATAAAAAAATCAATATTAACTCAATTAAAATTCCAATTAACCAATGGATTTATAATGAATTTATACATACACAAAAATTAGTTTCAAAAAATATTGAAGTATTCAGATTTGATGAAGCAGCAAAAAATATTTATCAATTTGTTTGGCATTCCTATTGTGATTGGTATTTGGAATTCTTAAAACCAATTTTTACTTCCAAAAATACATTAGATATTAAAGAAGCCAGATTATTCTCATCTTTTATGATGGCTAATATTTTAAAAATGTTACATCCATTTATTCCTTTTTTTACAGAGTCTGTTTGGTCTAAAAATGATTATAAGAAAATATACAAGTCAAATTTAATTTCTGCTGAATGGCCAAATTATAAGAAAAATATCAAATTTGATAAAAATCATACAGATATTATTAATCTTATAGAATTCATATCCAGCATAAGGTCAACAAAAGCAGAATTAAAGCTAACTCCTAAATTATTTAATGACGTTTATTTTCTTGAAAAAAATTCAAAATTAAAATCTTTAGTAAAAAAACATTTTAATTTATTTAAACATGTAGGAAGAATTAATAATATTATAGAAAAAAAAGAAATTGATAAAAATTCTATTCAAATAATAGTTTTAAATGAAAAAATCTCTCTTAAATTTAATGAAGATATTAATTTAGTTTCTCAAAAACAGAGTATTTTACAAAAATTAGTAAATTTAGAAAAACAAATAAATGGACTAAAAAATAAACTTAATAATAAAGCATATTTAAAGAAAGCACCTAAAGAAATTGTTCAAAATGATAAAAAATTACTTAGAGAATTAACTATTGAAGATAATAAATTAAGAAGTATTGTATCCAGTATCAATTAAATATGTCTAAATTTAACAAAAAAAAATTACCAAGTCGTCATACCTCATTAGGTGCTGACAGGGCGCCTCATAGGTCTTTTTATTACGCAATGGGAGAAACTGAGGAAGATGTTGCAAAACCTTTTGTTGGAGTAGTCTCCACATGGAATGAAGCAGCGCCATGTAATACTGCGTTGATGAGACAAGCTCAATCAGTAAAAAAAGGCGTAAGAGAAGCAGGCGGAACTCCTAGAGAGTTTTGCACAATCACTGTCACAGATGGTATTGCCATGGGTCACGAAGGAATGAAATCATCTTTAATCTCTAGAGAAATAATTGCAGATTCAGCAGAATTAACTGTAAGAGGGCACTGTTATGATGCTTTAGTTGGAATTGCAGGATGTGATAAATCTTTACCAGGATTAATGATGTCGATGTTAAGATTAAATGTTCCTAGTGTTTTTATATACGGAGGTTCAATACTGCCAGGTAAATTTAAAGGTAAAGATGTAACAGTTGTAGATGTATTCGAAGCAGTAGGTAAACACTCTGCTGGATCTATGTCATCTCAAGAATTAAAAGAGTTGGAACTTGTTGCATGCCCAAGTGCCGGAGCTTGTGGTGGACAATTTACAGCCAATACTATGGCTTGTGTATCTGAAGCTATAGGCTTAGCTCTTCCTTATTCAGCGGGCACACCTGCTCCCTACGAAGAAAGAGATAAATATGCACATCAAAGCGGTCAAACAGTGATGAATTTATTAGAAAAAAATATTAAACCAAGAGATATCGTTACAAAAAAAGCTTTAGAAAACGCAGCTACCATTGTAGCGGCCACAGGAGGTTCAACCAACGCAGCTCTTCACCTACCAGCATTAGCCAATGAAATTGGAATTAAATTTGATTTAATGGATGTCGCTAAAATTTTTAAAAAAACTCCTTACCTTGCTGACTTAAAACCTGGCGGAAAATATGTGGCAAAAGATATGTGGGAGGCTGGTGGAGTTCCCATGTTATTAAAAACTTTATTTCAAGGTGGTTTTATACATGGAGATTGTCTAACAGTTACGGGCAAAACAATGAAAGAAAATTTAAAAGACATAAAATTTAATACTAACCAAAAAGTTTTAAGAGAGTTTAATAATCCACTTTCTCCAGACGGAGGTGTAGTTGGATTAAAAGGAAACTTGTCGCCGGAAGGAGCGATTGTAAAAGTAGCAGGATTGAAAAAATTACAATTTACTGGCAAAGCAAGATGCTTTGATAATGAAGAAGATGCTATGAAAGCAGTTCAATCTAAAAAATACAAAGACGGCGATGTAATAATTATAAGATATGAGGGTCCAAAAGGTGGACCTGGAATGAGAGAAATGCTCTCGACAACTGGTGCTATTTATGGACAAGGCAAAGGTGAAAAAGTAGCTTTAATAACAGACGGAAGATTTTCTGGAGCAACAAGAGGTTTTTGCGTTGGTCACGTCGGTCCCGAAGCTGCACTAGGAGGACCGATAGCTTTATTACGTAATGGAGACATAATTGATATTGATGCTAAAAAAGGAACCATTAATGTTCGCCTAACTAGCTTTCAATTAAAATCAAGAAGAAAAAAATGGAAAGAAAAAAAATTAAGTTTTGGTTCAGGAACTTTATGGAAGTATGCTCAAACTGTTGGACCCGCATATTTAGGTGCACCAACACACCCTGGTAAGAAAAAAGAAGTTAAAGAGTATTCAAAAATTTAATGAAAATACGACCAATAATTCTTTGCGGCGGTTCAGGTTCTAGACTTTGGTCTAATAAAAAAAATTTTCAAGCAAAACAGTTTATTGATTTTGGAAACTGGACTTTATTAGGAAAAACTCTTGAGAGAACTAAAAAACCTATATTTGACTCACCTATAATAAGTACAAACTTAAAATATTTAAAACAGATAAAAATCCATCTTAAAAAATATAAAATTAAAAAATATAAAATTGTTTTAGAACCAGTTAAAAAAAATACAGGCCCAGCAATTCTTAGCGCTGCATTAATCAAGGACATTCCACATAATCAATCTCTACTATTTTTATCCGCAGATCATTTAATTGAAAAAGAAAATGTTTTTTATGCAGAAATAAAAAAAAACAAACAACATTTGACAGATAAAAATATTTTCATTTTTGGTATTAAACCTACATCACCTTCAAGTAAATATGGATACTTCACAACAAAAAAAAATAAGAAAAAAATTCACCAAGTCCTTAAATTTATTGAAAAACCTGACCAAAAAAAAGCTAAAAAAATTATAAAACATAGGGGATATTGGAATTCTGGTATGTTTTTTTTAAGAAAAGAGTCAATAATTTATAACTTTAAAAAACATCAATTTAGAACATATAATAATTGTTTAAAAGCAGTTGCTAAATCAAAATATAGAAAAAATACATATTATTTAAATAAACCAGCATTTAGTAAATGTAGCCCAAAGTCTTTTGATTACGCTGTTCTAGAAAAAACTAAAGAAATTAACGCTATAAAATTAGATATACCTTGGTCAGATCTGGGAAGTTGGGAAGAAATTTGCAAAATGTATAATAAAAATAAAAAAAAGTATGTTAAGAAAAAAAATATATTTTATAGGCCGTGGGGAAGTTATACAAATCTATTTTATGGCAAGAATTTTTTAATTAAAGAATTATATGTAAAACCTAAAGGAATTTTAAGTTTACAAAAACATTTTCACAGAGCGGAACATTGGGTGGTTACTCAAGGCACTCCCAAAATTACTCTGAATAAAAATCATTTTATAAAAAAAACTAATGAAACTATTTTTATTCCTCTCGGAGCTATACATAGAATTGAAAATACTAAAAAAAAACCAGTTAAGATTATAGAAGCGCAAGTTGGATCAATTTTAAAAGAATCAGACATAATCCGTTATCAAGATGTTTACGGAAGAGTTAATTAATAATTAATTCTATTGGTGTATGGTCAGATGGTTTTGCTTTTGATCTTGGGGTTTTGTTTATGTTTATTGAAACAATGTTATCAATTAAATTGTTTGATAAGATAAAATGATCAATCCTCATCCCGTTGTTTTTTTGCCATGATCCAGCGAAATAGTCCCAAAATGTATACTCTTGTTTATTTTTATTTAAATAACGATATACATCTTTAAAACCTAAATTAATTAATTCTCTATATTTCTTTCTTATTTCAATACGTCCCAGAGCATCGTTTTCGTATCTTTTAAAATCATGCACATCTATTTCTTCTGGAATTATATTAAAATCACCTGCAATTAATATATTTGAATTATCTATTTTTTTTTTTTCAATATTTGTTATAAATTTTTTTAACCATTTTTTTTTATATTCATATTTTCCTGTATCTACTGGATTTCCATTAGGAACATATATATTAATTAATTTAATTTTTTTTTTATTTAAAATTATATCACCAGTAATTATACGAGACTGTTTTAAATCATCATTTATAAAATTTGTACTAATATTATTAATTTTATGTTTTGATATTATAGCCACCCCATTATAACTTTTTTGCCCATATATATACGACTCATATCCAATATCTTTAAAAACGTCTTTTGGAAAATTTTCATTTTGAGTTTTAATTTCTTGAAACATAAGAACATCGGGATTTGAATCTTTTATGTAATTTAATATATTGTCAATTCTAGCTCTAACAGAATTTACATTCCAAGAGACAATTTTCATTAAATAGAAAAAGATAAACCACAACCACATGAAGATGTTGCTTTTGGATTTGTTATTACAAATGACTCTCCAATCATTTCTTTTTTAAAATCAACAATTGAACCGGAAATAATATCTAAAGATGCTTTATCAATAATTATTTTATTGAATAAAATATCATCATTATTTGACTTATCTTCAAATCCAAAACTATATTTAAAGCCTGAGCATCCGCCACCTTTAACAGTGATTCTAAAATATTTTTTTTCTTCACCTTGAGTAATCTTATCGATTTGTTCACGCGCTTCTTTAGTAAAATCTAATTTTTTTTCCATAATTACAATACACTAGTATATAATCTATATAGTTAGCATGCAAAAAAAAACAATTAACAAATTATCAAAATTAGCTGTATCTTTAAAATCTAAAGGAAGATTTTTCAGAGAAAAGAAAACGCTTTTAAGGAACGATTTTCAAAGAGATAGGGATAGAATTATTCATTCTACAGCTTTTAGAAGGCTTAAGCATAAAACTCAAGTTTTTGTCAATACTAGTGGAGATCATTTCAGAACCAGAATAACTCATTCTCTAGAAGTTTCACAAATAGCTAGAACTCTATCTAAATATTTTAATCTGAATGAAGACTTATCTGAAACACTTAGTTTAGCTCACGATCTTGGACACACTCCATTTGGCCATGCTGGAGAAGATGCTCTAGATGATTGTATGAAAAAATATGGAGGTTTTGACCATAATATTCAAACAATTAGAATTGTGACGATTTTAGAAAATAGATATTATAATTTTGAAGGTTTAAACCTTTCTTACGAAACATTAGACGGTTTAATAAAACATAACGGACCAGTAATTAATTTAATAAAATACAATAAAATTCTTGGAAAAAACTTTTTCAAGAAAAAAATTAATTTTACTACTAATTCTTCTATGGAAGCACAAATTGCATCTATATCTGATGATATAGCTTATAATAATCACGATCTTGAAGATGGTTTAAAAGCAAATTTATTTAAACTAAATGACTTAAAAAATATACCCATCCTTAATAAAATTATATCTAAACATAACAAAAAATTAAAAAAAAATTCTATTGATTTAGTTGTTAGACAAATTGTTAGAGAAACTATTAATGCAATGGTTGTTGATGTAATCAAGAATACTAAAAAAAACTTACAATTATATAAGATTAAAAATCTGCAGGATGTTTATAAGACAAAAAATCAAATAGTTTCTTTCTCAGACAAAATGAAAGATTTTGACTTAAAAATAAAAAATTTTTTAAAAGAAAAAATGTATTTTCACGATAGAGTAAACATCAAAACCAATTACGGGAAAAGAATAATTAAAAATTTATTTATTAAAATTAAAAAAAATCCAAATAAATATATTAATATTGGTAAATACAGCAATTTAAACATAGAGAGAATGATTTGTGATTATATTGCTGGAATGACTGATAGATATGCAATAAATCTATATAATAAAATTAAATGAACATTTTTGAATATTATTTATCTGAAATTCACAATCTAATTTTAAATCATAAAGATGATTTAAAACTAAACAACTTAGACAATTTAAGTAGTGTAAATTTAGAAGTTCCACCTGAACATTTTAATTTTGATTTATCTTGTAACATTTCTCTTGTTCTTTCTAAGCCAAACAAAATAGATTCTATAAATCTTGCAAAACAAATAAAAGATCTTTTTATACAAGAAATCAAAAGCTTTGATAAAGTTGAAATAGCAGGACCAGGTTTTTTAAATATCAAATTATCCAACGCTGCACTGATTAAAAATATAAATTTAATTTTTGAAAATGATACAACATATGGATCAAAAAAATCTAACGAAAGTTATAACATTGAATTTGTTTCAGCTAATCCAACTGGACCGATGCATGTAGGTCACTGTAGAGGAGCAATTTATGGAGACGTGTTGGCAAATCTTCTTAAGTTTAATGGTAATAAAGTCACTAAAGAATATTACATAAATGATTACGGCAATCAAATTGAGAATTTCGTTGAATCTGTTTATTTAAGAATAAGAGAAATTAAGTTTAATGAAAAATTTTCTTTTAAGAAAAATCTTTACCCAGGTCTTTATATTAAAGAAATTGCAAAAAAAATTTTAAATAAAAATAAAGAAAAAAATTTTAATAAATTTGATAAAATTTATCAATATCTTAAAATAAAATCTTTAGAAGAATCTATGTCATTAATTAAAAACGATTTAAATGAATTAGGAATTTCCCATGATAATTTTTTTTCTGAAACAGAACTTGTGAATAAAGATTTAGTCAATCAAGCAGTTAGTAAACTCAGAGAGAAAAAGTTTATAGAAGAGGGATATCTGGAACCACCGAAAGGTGAAAATAATGAAAATTGGAAAAAAATTAAGAGATTAATATTTAGATCAACCTTGTTTGGAGATGATACAGACAGAGCTTTGCAAAAAAATGATGGCACTTGGACTTATTTTGCAAATGATGTGGCTTATCATATGAATAAAGTTGAAAGAAATTATAAAAATTTAATCAACATTCTTGGAGCTGATCACACAGGATATATAAAAAGAATAACTGCTGCTGTATCAGCTTTATCTGAAAATAAAATAAAACTAAATTGTAAAGTGTGTCAATTAGTTAAACTTTATAAAAATGGTAAACCATTTAAAATGTCAAAAAGGGCAGGCGATTTTATCTCTGCACAAGATTTACTAAATGAAGTTGATAAAGATCCTATAAGATTTATGATGCTTAATAGAAGTAATGATGTTGAATTAGATTTTGATTTTGATAAAGTAAAAGAAAGAACAAAAGATAATCCCGTTTTTTATGTCCAATATGCTTTTGCTCGTATTAATTCTTTATTAAGAATATTAAAAATAAGTTTAAATAATAAAATTAAATTAGAAAAAGAAAATTTTAATTTAAATGAAAATGAAGAAAAAATTGTTAGAAAAATATTTGAGTGGCCCAAAGTAATTGAATCAGCTTTAAAAAATTTTGAACTTCACAAAATTCCTTTTTATCTATATGAACTTTCTACTCTCTTTCATGCATATTGGAGCAAAGGGAATGAAGACAAAAGTTATCGATTCATTGAGAATGAAAAAATTAAAAGAATAGAAATTCTTGTTGTCTTAAACCTTGTTGCAATAGTTATTCAGAATGGAATGAAAATTCTTGGTGTTTCACTACCAAAAAAGATGTAATGAAAAAACTGCTAAATATTACATTAATTATATTAATATTAATTTTTTATTTGAATGTGTATAAATATTATTCATCTGCTATAAATCTTAAAACAAAAGATTTCAATCGAATTAATATTAATCAAATTATTAATAAAAAAATATCTGATTTACCAATATTGCGTAACGACACGTCTAATGTAATTGTATTCAATGATGCTTTTTCAAATAATGTTAATGACGGTAAATCTAGAAATTTTTGGAATTTGTTGAAATCTGAATGAAAAAAAAAGCAATAATTATAAGTATCAAAAGTTTTTCATTAACGCACAAAGAAAAATTATTGCTTTTAAATGAAAAACCGTGGGGATTAATCCTGTTTAAAAGAAATATAAAATCCCTTGATCAAATAAAATCTTTAATAAAAAAAATTAGAAAATTAACTAAAGATAAAAATTTTCCAATTCTAATTGACGAAGAAGGTACCACAGTATCTAGACTAAGGAATATTATTAATCATAATATATCTGCAAGTAATTTTGGAAAACTCTATGAGATTAACGATAAATCTTGTATTAAAATATACAAAAATTACTTAAATTCTCTCTGTAAAATTTTAAAAAAAATTGGAATAAATATTAACACTATACCTGTTCTTGATATTTTAAGAAAAAATACTGCTAAAGTTATAGGTGAAAGAAGTTTCTCAAATAAAAAAGAAATCGTAAAGAAACTGGGTAAAATTACTGTTGCCCAATGTCATGCAAACAAGATATTATCTATTATTAAACACATACCAGGTCATGGATGTTCTACAATAGACAGTCATTTAAAAATGCCAAGAGTTAATCTTACCAAAAACAAATTAAATAAAATAGATTTTTATCCATTTAAATCAAATTCTGCAAAACTTGCAATGACTGCACATATTCTTTACAAAAAATTAGATGCAAAAAATGTTGCAACTTTTTCAAAAAAAATTATTAAAAAAGTTATAAGAGATAAAATTGGGTTTAAGGGAATTTTAATGTCAGATGATATTTCTATGAAGTCCTTAAACTATGATTTAATAACAAATGCTAAAAAATCACTTGAAGCTGGATGTAATTTAGTTTTATACTGTTCTGGTGATACTAATGACAACTTTAAATTGATTAAATCAGTTCCTTATATTGATAAATTTACATCAAAAAAAACATCAGAAATATATAAATTTTTAAGGTAAAATTCTACATGGAATCAAATAATGTAAATTATATATCTATAGATATTCCTAATTATAGTGGACCCTTAGAGGCACTTCTTGATTTGGCTAAAAATCAAAAAGTAGATTTAACAGAAATTTCTATAACTAAATTAGCTGATGAGTTTTTAGAATTTATTAAACAAAAACAAAATTTAAATTTAGAAACTGCTTCTGAGTTTTTATTAATGGCGACTTGGCTTGCATACTTAAAATCAAAATTATTGTTACCCGAAGACGAAGATGATGATTTTAAAGCTTTAGAAGTTGCTAAAAAACTGAAGTTACAATTAAAAAAACTCGAACTTATAAGAATTTTATCAGATAAAATATTACAAAAAAAAAGACTTGGAATAGATATTTTTACAAGAGGCATGAAAGGTGGCATTAGATCCATTAATACACCAGTTTACGATGTTTCTCTTTATGAATTATTAAAAACTTATTCTACCATTCAAATGCAAAAAACTTTTCAAAACATCCATATTCCAAAATTACCTGTTTTCACAACAGAGGAGGGGATAAAGCAAATTAAAAATAATTTGGATACAATTAAAGATTGGAAGAATATAAATAAATTAATACCAAAGTTTTATTTTAAAAAGGGAATGAAAAAAACAGGTATGGCAGGCATATTTGCAGCAAGTTTAGAATTAACAAAAGAAGGTATTGTTAATGTTTCACAAAAAAATATGTTTGATAAATTAATGATAAAAAAATCTTAGTATGCCAAATAAAAAAAAAAATAATATTATAAATTTTCCTTCTTCTCCGTCTAAATTGGAAAGACAAATTGAAGCTATTTTATTTGCTGCTTCAGAGCCTCTTGATATAGAAACTATTGAAAAAAGAATTCAAACAAATACAAATATAAAAAAGATATTAGAAAATATTAAAAAAACATATAAAAATCGCGGTATAAATTTAGTTTGTATTAAAAATAAGTGGTCTTTTAGAACTGCTGATGATTTATCTAAATTAATGGCTCTTCAAAAATCCACACATAAAAAATTATCAAAAGCCACATTAGAAACGTTGGCAATAATTGTATACCATCAACCTGTTACTAGATCTGAAATTGAAGAAATTAGAGGAGTAGCATTCGCATCAAATACTTTAGATACGTTACTTAAGTTAAATTGGGTGAAACCCTCTGGAAGAAAAGATGTTCCAGGGAAACCTATACAGTATGCAACCACTGAGAATTTTTTAAATCATTTTAATGTTCAAAAATTGTCTGATCTACCCACAATAGATGAATTAGCATCAGCTGGTCTTATTGACACTTCAACCATAGATAAATCAATTTTTGGTACAGGTAAATTTTTTAAAGAACAGTCAATTAATGATAAACAAAATAATATTTATGAGGAAATTGACGATGCTATCAAAAAAGCTCCTGAAGAGGAGAAATAAATATATTTATTTAACCTAAATTATTGTATATAAGTTTGACTATGGGTAATATTGGTTGGACAGGTATAATTATAGTAGCAATTTTAATTGTAATTCTTTTTGGTAAAGGAAAAATCTCTAGCATAATGGGTGATCTTGCAAAAGGAATAAAAAGTTTCAAAAAAGGAATGTCAGATGACAATACACCAGGCGATGATAACCCCAACAATAATTCAGACAACTCTAATTCTGAAAATAAATAACCTAATATGCCGCAAATTGGTTGGTTAGAGATTTTAGCTATAGTTATTATTGCAATCTTAGTACTGGGTCCAAAAGAATTTCCACTAGCTTTAAAAAAAATTGGCTCATATTTTACTAAATTTAAAAATACACTTAACAGTTTTCAAAAAGAGGTAACATCCGTCACAAATGAAATTGATATTAAAAAAGACATAATCGATAAGAATAATGTTAAATTAGAAAAGAAAAAAAAAGATGAGTGATAGTAATTCTTTTACAAGCCACTTTATTGAACTTCGTTCAAGATTAATTAAATCTATCGTATTTATTTTTATTATATTTGTTATCTCATATACTTTTGCTGAGCAAATTTACTCTTTTTTAGTTGATCCTTATGCTGATGCTGTAAAAGATGATAAAGTTCCTAGACGTTTAATTTTTACCGCCTTGCACGAAACTTTTATAACTTATTTAAAAGTAGCTTTTTTTGCAGCAATATTTTTGGGTAGCCCTGTATTATTAATTCAAATTTATAAATTTATTGCCCCAGGTTTATACAAGAATGAAAAAAATGCTTTGTTACCATATTTAGTATCAACTCCAATACTTTTTTTATTAGGAGGAGTATTGGTTTATTATTTAGTTATGCCTCTAGCTATAAAATTTTTTTTATCATTTGAAACAATGGGTTCAACTTCAAGTTTACCAATTCAACTTGAAGCAAAAGTAAATGAATATCTATCATTAATTATGAGATTAATTTTTGCTTTTGGAATTAGTTTTCAGCTACCAATATTATTAAATTTATTAGCGAGAATTGGTGTAGTTAATTCAGAATATTTAAAAAGAACAAGAAGATATGTTGTAGTAATTATTTTTAGTGTCGCTGCTATTTTAACTCCGCCAGACCCAATCACGCAAGTTGGTCTAGCAATTCCTTTGTTATTACTTTATGAATTATCTATAATAACTGTTAAATTCACAGAAAAGAAAAAAAATAAAGAAAATTTAGAAGATGCATAGTATTAAAGAATTAAGAAAAAATTTAAATTCTTTTAAAAAAAAGTTCAAAGATAGAAATTTAGCATTTGATTCTGATGAATTTGTTAAATTAGATAATTTAAATAGAAAATTGATTAACGATAAAGAAAAACTTGAACAAGAAAAAAAATCTTTATCTAAAACAAAAGATAAGTCTAATTTTGATAAATCAAAAAAAATTTCCGATCAAATTTCAGCTATCTTGAAAAAAAAGAATGAAAGTCAAAATCAAATAAATAAAATTATTTTCTCACTTCCAAATATTGCTCTAGCAGATGTGCCTGTAGGTAAAGATGAAAAAACTAACAAGTTAATAAAAAGAGTAGGAAAAATTAAAAATTTTTTATTTAATGTTAAAACCCACGTTGAAATTGGTTCAAAGGAAAAGTCTATAGATTTTGATACATCAATTAAGTTATCTGGCTCAAGGTTTGTTGTTCTTAAAAATAAATTCGCTTTACTTGAAAGAGCTCTTATTAACCTCATGTTAGACACTCATGTAAATGAGTTTAACTATACCGAAATATCTCCACCTCTCATTGTTAATGAAGATGTCATGTTTGGCACAGGTCAATTACCAAAATTTGAAGAAGATCAATTTGAAATTAAATTTGATAATTCAGATCAGAGAAAATTTTTAATTCCTACAGCAGAAGTCGTTTTGACAAATTTAGTAAGAAAATCTATTATTGAAAAAAATGAATTACCATTAAGATTTGTTGCATCTACACCATGTTTTAGAAAAGAAGCTGGAAGTTATGGTAAAGACACTAAAGGTATGATTAGACAACATCAATTTTATAAGGTCGAACTTGTAAGTATTGTTGAGCCTGATAACTGTCTAGTCGAATTAGAACGAATGTTGTGTTGTGCAGAAAAAATTCTAGAAAAACTTGATATCCCTTATCAGGTAGTTTTACTGTCATCAGGTGATATGGGTTTTAGCGCAGAAAAAACTTACGATATTGAGGCGTGGATTCCTTCTGAAAATAAGTATAGAGAAATTTCTAGCTGTTCTTCATGTGGTACATTTCAAGCTAAAAGAATGGGAGCTAAATATAAATCTAAAGATGTTAATAGTTTTGTTGGTACATTAAATGGCTCAGGATTAGCTGTAGGTAGACTAATGATTGCTTTACTCGAAAACAATCAAAATGAAGATGGGTCTGTAAATGTTCCAAATGTACTAAAAAAATACATGAATAATTTGGATAAAATTTAATTATAATTTACTTGTTTCTACAACTCTTTTAATATAATTCTGTCTCCATGAGCGGGCAAGGAATTTCACAATTTATACCTCTATTATTGATCTTTATTATCTTTTATTTTTTCTTAATAAGACCTCAACAAAAAAGAGTAAAAGATCATAAGTTAATGGTTGAATCTTTAAAACGAGGTGATGAAGTAATCACATCTGGTGGAATAATTGGAACTGTAGAACGTGTGATGGAAGATGATCGAATTGAAGTTTTAATTGGTGAAAATACTAAAGTTCAGATAATTAGATCGACAATCACAAGTTTACTTAAAAAAGAAGAAGTTAAAAAATAGTTCTTTTTCGTGTTAAATTTTTCTAAAATAAATACCTTCATAATTTATCTTATATTCGTTTCAATCGCATTGTTTGCGTTTTTGAATTTTCAAAAAAAAGATAGTTTATATATTGATAAAAAAATTAATCTAGGTCTTGATCTTCAAGGAGGATCCTATCTTCTTTTAGAAATAAATTCTGATACTTTAGTTCAAGAAAAAATACAAGATAAAGTAATTCCAATTAAAAAATTACTTAAGGAAAACAATATAAATTATTCAAATTTTAAAATAAATAATTTATCATTATCTTTAAAGATAGACGATCTTAAAAAATTTGATTTATTATTTAATTCTCGTAAAGATAATATGGTAAATCCATATATTGATAATTATAGATCCTTTGAATTAATTTATAAAAAAATTTCTAATGATCTGATTGAAATATCATTCTCAAAATTTGGCTTACTTACTATTAATAATTCTGCTCTTAATCAATCAATAGAAATAGTTAGAAGAAGAATTGATGACGTTGGTACAAAAGAACCTACTATTTTGCAACGAGGTGAAAAAAGAATTTTAATTGAACTTCCTGGTTTAAAAGATCCAGAGAGAATTAAAGCTCTATTAGGAAAAACTGCTCAATTAAATTTTAGACTAGTTAGTGAAAATAGTGAATTTGGTATTGATAAATTAATTTCAGAAAATGGTGAAAAATTAAATGTTAGTAAAAGAATTGTAATGAGTGGTGAAAATTTGATAGATGCCCAACCCAACATTAATAATCAAAATAATGAGCCTACTGTATCATTTACTCTTGACAGATTGGGTGCACAAAAATTTGGTCGAGCTACAACTGATAATGTTGGAAAAAGATTGGCAATAGTTTTAGATGGAGAAATTGTGAGCGCTCCTTCAATTAATGAGGCTATTACATCAGGCAATGGCATGATTTCTGGAAACTTTTCTTTTCAAGAAGCTACAGACTTAGCCTTACTTCTTAGGTCCGGTGCTTTACCAACACCTTTACTTGTGGTTGAAGAAAGAACTGTTGGTCCAGATTTGGGAGTAGATTCAATTAAGTCAGGCACAACATCTTTAATAATTGGTTTCATACTAGTCATTTTATTTATGTTTTATAAATATAAAATTTTTGGTTTAATCGCTAATACAGCGTTGATAGCAAACTTACTGATGTTGATTGGAATTTTAACAGTTTTAGAGGCAACATTAACGTTACCTGGTATTGCAGGAATTATCTTAACAGTTGGTATGGCCGTTGATGCGAATGTATTAATATTTGAAAGAATTAGAGAAGAACTCAAAACAGAAAAATCGATAATTCATGCTTTTGATACTGGATATGCTAAAGCTAAAATTACTGTTCTTGATGCTAATATTACAACATTAATTGCTGCTATTATTTTATTTGCATTTGGTTCAGGACCAGTAAAAGGTTTTGCTATAACTTTAGGTATAGGAATTATAACAACGCTATTTACTGCCTATTTTTTGGCTCGCCATCTAACGTCCTTAATTGTTTTAAACACAAAAAATAAAGATATTAAAATATAATGGATAATAAATTTAATTTTTCATCTAAATTTAGACTAGCAAACATTTTTTCATTAATTCTTTTTATAATAAGCGTATTATTTATCCTTTTTAAAGGTTTAAACTACGGTATTGATTTTAAAGGTGGAACTTTAATTGAATTAAGGGCCAGTAATACAGGTGCATCAGAAATCAGGACCGTGTTAAACAAAATGGATTTAGGTGATGTGAATGTTAAAAATTTTGGTAAAGATGGAGATTATTTAATAAAAGTTGAACAAAAAGAAAATGATGGAAATAAAATAATTCCACAAATTAAAGAAAATTTATCAGATAACTTAAATACTGAAATTAATTTTAGAAGAGTGGAGAATGTTGGACCTAAAGTGAGTACAGAGTTATTGCAATCAGGAATAATAGCAATTTCTCTTTCTCTAGCTGCAATGCTTTTCTATATTTGGATTAGATTTGAATGGCAATTTAGTATTGGGTCTATTGTTGCTTTATTTCACGATGTAATAATTACATTAGGTATTTTTTCGGTTTTATCTTTAGAAATTAATCTTTCAATAATTGCAGCTGTTTTAACAATAGTAGGTTATTCAATGAATGATACCGTTGTAATCTATGATCGTATTAGAGAAAATTTAAACAAATATAATAGGTTGAATATTAGTGAAATTTCCGACTTATCTATCAACGACACTCTAGCAAGAACAATTATTACTTCAGTAACAACTTTACTTGCACTTTTATCAATATTTATTTTGGGAGGAGAAATTTTAAAAGGTTTTTCTTTTGCAATGATTTTAGGAGTCGTTATAGGAACATACTCTTCTATATTTGTAGCATCTCCAATGTTAAAATTTTTCAAAGTTTCATATAAAACTCTTGAAAAAGAAGAAGAAAAAATAATTCCTTAATTAATAAAGATTTTGTGCCGCGACCATTGTAAGCAACATTGGTAGTGACAATAAAGTGTTAGTTCTTGAAAACAGCATTGCGGTTTTAGCTGATGCTGCCTTTTCATCAGGAGTACATTCAATCATACCAAGAGCTTTCTTTTGATTTGGCCAAATAACAAACCAAACATTGTAAGCCATAATTAAACCTAACCACATCCCGATTCCAATAGCAGTATTTTTACCATAAGA
>Ga0209425_10002332_pt1 | contig 21254 bp, 22 predicted proteins | sample COG_05_FD_184749 | JGI IMG/M metagenome (GOLD analysis project Ga0209425, IMG submission 184749) | Pelagic Microbial community sample from North Sea - COGITO 998_met_05 (SPAdes) (version 2) | ecosystem: Environmental > Aquatic > Marine > Neritic zone/Coastal water | place: Helgoland, sampling...
TATTGAATTACAACACTTAAAACCATAATAAACTTTAGATATTTAAATGTTTTCTGTTATTTTTCCAGGTCAAGGCTCACAATTAGTAGGAATGGGTAGAGACTTACATGCCAAATATAGCTTAGTTCAAGATTTATTCAAGGAAGCAGATGATATACTTGGTTTTTCACTGTCAAATATTATTTTAAATGGTCCCAAAGAGGAATTAGACTTAACTGAAAATACTCAACCTGCAATATTTTTACTTAGCTTTTCAATATTTAAGCTAATTAGAGATAAGTTTAAAATTGATTTAGATAAAGCAAAATTTTATGCTGGACATTCTTTGGGTGAGTACTCTGCACTTACAGCCGCTGGATCACTATCATTTTCTGATACTTTGAAAATACTAAAAATTAGAGGTAATGCGATGCAAAATTCTGTCCCAAAAGGGGTGGGCGGAATGGTTGCAGTTTTGGGCTCTGAGATTCAAGTAATAAAAAAAATTATTAATGAAAACAAGGATAAATATGAATGCTTTATAGCAAATGATAATTCAGTAGGACAAATTGTATTAAGTGGAAAAATTGAAGACCTAGAGAAAATTATTGTTGATTTAAAAGCTTTAAACATCAAAAATATCAAGCTACCAGTGAGTGCTCCATTCCATTGTAAATTAATGAATAATGCGACACTTATAATGAAAGCAGAAATAGCTAAATTAAATTTTAAAGAACCAAATAACACTCTTATTTCAAATGTTACAGGAAAAGAAATATCGAATTCAAAAGAATTAAAAGATTTATTAGTTAAACAAATAGAAAGCAGTGTTCGTTGGCGTGAAAGCATTTCACTAATGATTGAGAGAGGTGTTACCCAATTTATAGAAATAGGACCTGGAAAAGTTTTATCCGGACTTATAAAGAGAATTGATAAAAATGTTAAAGTTAGTGCAATAAATTCAGAAGAAGATATAAAGTTAATAAATATTAATGAATAGCTTAAAGAATAAAAATATTATAGTTACAGGTGCCTCAGGAGGAATTGGTAATTCTATAGTTGAAAAGTTAAATCAAAATGGTGCAAATGTTTTAGCTACTGGCACAAGAATTGAAAAACTAGAAGAGCTTAAAAAAAAATTTAATAACATAAAGATTCTTAAATTTGATATTTCTCAACATGAAAAAATTGAAGAATTCATAGAAAATGCAACAAAACAATTGGGCGGATCGTTAGACTGCATTGTTAATAATGCAGGTATAACAAAAGACAACTTAACTATTAGAATGAACTTGGAAGAATGGTCAAAGGTAATAGATATTAACTTAACATCCACTTTCTTAATGTGCAAATATTCGATTAAAAAAATGCTTAAGAATAAATCTGGAAAAATTATTAATATAACTTCAGTTGTTGGCCATACAGGTAATGTAGGTCAAGCAAACTACACTGCATCTAAGGCAGGTATAGTTGCAATGTCAAAAAGTTTGGCAATTGAATATGCTAAAAAAAATATAAATGTGAATTGTATATCTCCTGGCTTTATAAGCACAACAATGACAGATAAAATTGATGAAAAACACAAGGAATTAATAATTGCCAAAATTCCATCAAATAGACTAGGTAAACCAATAGATATAGCAAATGCGGTAACTTTTTTAAGCTCTGATCAATCTGACTACATTAATGGAGAGACATTACATGTTAACGGAGGCATGTATTTGGGTTGACAAAATTACTTTTTGGACTATTAACGAAATATAACTAAAAGGAACATTATGTCAGAAGATATTTCAAACAAAGTAAAAAAGATCGTAGCAGATCATTTAGGTATAGATGAAACAAAAGTTCAAGATGACTCAAGCTTCATTGATGATCTTGGAGCAGATAGCCTAGATACAGTTGAGTTAGTAATGGCTTTCGAAGAAGAATTTGGTTCAGAGATTTCAGATAGTGAAGCTGAAAAAATTCTAACAGTAGGTGATGCGGTCAAATTTATTGAAGGCAAAGCAAACTAGACTTTAAATGTCCATAAAAAAAGATGGGATAATGGTAATTTTATCATCCCCATCTGGGGCTGGCAAAACAACTTTAGTAAAACTTCTCTCTAAAAATAAAAACTTTAATATATCAATTTCTCATACAACAAGAAAATCAAGACCAGAAGAAATTGCAGATAAAGATTATTATTTTGTAAATAAAGAAAAATTTGAAAATTTAATAAAAAATGAGGAGTTTTTAGAGTACGCAAAAGTTTTTAATCATTTTTATGGAACAACAATAACACCCGTTATAGAGAAGTTAGAAAAAAGTGAGAATGTAATATTTGATATTGATTGGCAAGGTGCTGATCAAATTAAGAATAAAAAATTAAATTATAAATTAATCACTTTTTTTATTTTACCACCAAGTAAAGAAGTTTTATTTAAAAGATTATCAAATAGAGATATGAAAGATAAATTAATCGTAGAAGAGCGCATGAAAGAATTTAGCAGAGATGTATTGCATTGGATTAATTATGATTATGTGATTATAAATGACAACTTAGATGAATGCTACAGCAAAATTAGCAATTTAATAGATGCTGAAATTAATAATGGTTCAAAAGATTATGACAAAGAATTTATTAGAAAGCACGTGGATAAACTAACCTCTTAGATCCTGATACTCTTTAACAAGTTTAAAATATATTTCTGGTTCAAGATTTTGAGGTCTAAGATTCAAATCTATACCAAACTTTTCAGCAATCTCCTTTCCATTAGAAAATAATTGATTGAAAGGTTTTTTAAGCATCTTTCTTCTTTGACTAAAAAATATCCTAGTGATTTTTTCAAGATTGATAGCATGTATAGTGCTAAAAAAATTTTCCTTTGGAGTGAATAATAATAAAGAACTATCTATTTTAGGCTTTGGTGAAAAACTTTGAGGTTTAATGTCTATTATTTTTTTGATGTTCATTTTCCAGTTAGATAAAATTGAAAGTCTTCCGTACATCGATGTATTAGATTGTGCAATAATTCTATCAGCAACTTCTTTTTGAAACATTAAGACTAAACTTTCAAACCAAAACTTATTTTCTAAATTTACAATCCATCTTGATAGTATTTCGGTAGAAATATTGTAAGGTAGATTTCCAAAAACAATAAGTTTTTCACTAGAAATTTTATTTTCTGTTACATTTAATACATCATCATTAATGATTGTTATTTCATCGTTAAATTTTTTAGCAAGTAGTGAGGATAAATCGTTATCTTTTTCTATAACATAAATTTTCTTTGGGTTTTTTTTTAAAATGTATGTAGTTAAATTACCACTACCTGGTCCTATTTCTAAAATTTCTTTATTTGCAATCTCAACTACATTTACTATTTGTTCGAGAATATTACGATCAATCAGAAAGTTTTGACCTAAGCTTTTTTTTGCTTTGAAAGTCATCTATCTTCTTAAAAAATTTAGAGCTTCTATCAAACTCTGAGGATTAGATAAATTTTTACCAGCCATACTTTGATTAGGACCATGATCAGGAGAAATTCTAATAAATGGTAATCCAAGAGTTATATTAATAGCATTAAAGTTAAAAATTGTTTTGGCAGGTGTTAAAACCTGATCATGATACATCCCCACAATTACATCAAACTTTCTAGACTGTTGAGCCATAAAAATTGTGTCAGCTGGCAAGGGACCTTTGATATCATAATCTCTACCTTTTAGTATTTGTATAGCAGGAGTAATTATATTAATTTCTTCACTTGAATTATAATTACTTTCACAATGTGGATTTAACCCTGTAATTCCTATTTTTGGATTTTTTTTAATTTTTTTTTTATAAAATTTTACAATTAATTCAACTTGATCAACAATTTTTTTTGTACTTAATTCTTTATGAACATTTTTTAAGGGAATATGTGTTGTTATTGGAGAAACTGAAAGTTTTTTATTATAAATTAACATTGAAACATTTTTTTTTTTCGTTTCTGAAGCTAAATATTCAGTAATGCCAGAAAACTTTTTTTTTAAAAAATTTTTTTTTGATATTGGACCATTAATAAATCCTGAAAAACTATTCTTTTTAAGTAATTTAAGTGCCAAAGCAAAACATTTTTTAATATAAAGGTTAGATTTATCAGATATCTTATCGAAAGGTTTAATAAAATTAAATTTTATATCTATTATATTAATTTTTTTTTTATCTAGTTTTTTGAAATTAATTTTTCTTTCATTAATAATATTAAATGAATAATTATAATTTAATTCAATCATCTGTTTTACCAATAGGTCTTTTGATGCAATCAAAATTATTTGATCTTTTTTCTTAAATTTTCTGAACGATTTAAAAAAGATTTCGGAAAACACACCAAATGGCTCTCCAGCTGTTATTAAGATAGGTTTATCTTTCATTGATAAAAGTGTTTATTTTTAATTTTTTATAAAAAATATTTGAATATTCATTTAATTTACGATTTCTTTCATATGAAACAATTTTATCAAATTCTTTATTAATATCTTTTGATTGCGTAACTTTTTTTACATCATTTACTTTTAGTATTATAAATCCAGAAGATACTTTAATAGGATTTGTTATTTCATCTATTTTTAATTGTGTGATATTTCTTAATATTTCTTTAGATAATTGATTTTCATTTATCCAGCCAATTTTACCACCTTGTTTTGATGATGAAGAAATACTAAATAAACTTGCAGAAGCATCAAAACCATTTTTAGTTATATCTTTTTGTATAATTTTAAATTTTTGTTTTAAATTTTCATTATCCTTTAATTCAAAAAGTATTTCACTCAATAAAAAAGATTTTTTTGTACTAAGGATATCTTTTTTTATCTTATCTTTAATTTTAACCTCATCTATAAAAATTTTATTATTAAATTTAAAAAAAATAAGCTCTTTCCAGAGTGTATCGATCTCAAATTTTTGTCTTAAGTAGTTTTGAGTAAGACCAAAGCTTTTTATTAAAGCAATTAACTGATCGTCACTAGTAATATTAAGCCTTTTAAAATAATCTTTAATTATTTGGTCTATCAGTTTATTATTATCACCAAATTTAAAAATTTTTTTTATTTCATTAGCTTTTATTTTGTCCTTGAGAGCCTCTTCTTTAGCTATAAATAAGCCTTTATCTTCACTCAATTTATTAAAATTTTCATCTACCAATAATAAATATTTATACTGATTTTTAATATCAACGTTTGTAATTATATCGTCACCAACATCATAAATTATTTTGATATAATTTTCTGCATAAAGAGAAAAGTTAAACATTGATAGATAAAGTCCTGATATGAAAATAATGTATTTGATGAGTCTAGACATTATTTTAAACCAGGAGATTTTATTTTACCAAATGGCATGACTGTAAGAGTAAAATATATTTGTTCTTCAGGTTTTAAATCATTATCGTTATAATATTCTTTTTTATATGCAATACCAGCTTCTAAACAATCATTTTTGTATTCATACATTAAATCATAATATTCAGTTAAATTAATTTTTCTATTTTTTCTTGTTCCAAAACTAAAAGTATTATTTTCATTTATTATTAAAGATGTTTTGTTTGAAAGAAAACTGTTTGCATCAATACTTTTTTTATTATCTAAGTATTCAAAGGTTGTTGTAAAATTTTTTAAACTAAATCTAGTTGAAATAGAGTCAAAGTTTGTTTTTTCAAAATTACGATTTAAGTTAAAATCATATTTAAAGTTTAAATATTCATTTAGATTATATTCTATATTAGTAAAAATATCAGATGATTTTTTATCTATAGAACCATTAGTTGGTAAATCATTGTTCTCTTTATATCTATAATTTTGTGCAATATTAAAATTAAAATATCTATTTGAATTAAAAAATTCTTTTCTATATTTAGTACCCAAGCTCAATGATAATCCACTCTCAACTGTGTCACTGACACCTATCCTATTAAAAGAAAAGACATTATTAATATCAATCCTGGTATCATTTTTTATCAAACTTCCATCATTAGTAGGACTATAATTTACTGATGCAAGAGGTGTAAGAAAATTGTTTGATGAAACATCTTTTTTAGTTAATGGATAAGACAATTTATATGAAGCTTTTGGTAATAATTGGGTATTTTCATCATTTTTAAAATTTAAAGAATTTTTACCAGAGCTATTTACGTTTTTTAATAAAATATTGATATCATTTTTAAATCCTTTTTTATCAAATTGTGAATTAGAATATAATAAGTCATTTATTAAAACACCATCATATGAATTTGTATTATATTTTTTTTGATAACCCTCAAAGTTTAATGTGAAGGTCCCTGGTAACTCAAAGTTATTATTTAATTCTGTTTGAATATCAAAACTAGGATATAGATAAGTATATTTATCACTATCAATTTTTTTTGTAAGATCTTCATAAACTTCCATAGAAATGTTAAATGTTGTTTTTTCATTTGAACCATTCATATTTATATATGAATTTAAAGATGAAGAATTTTTTATTAAAGGAGAATCTATTTTATAAGTTTTTAGATAGGTATCATTAGAAGTATTTTGTAAGTTTATCTCTAAATTTGTCTCAGAGAAATTTAGTAAATCAAAACCTATAGTTGAATTAGAGAAAAAATGGCTTGTAGTGTCATTATTCGAAATTTTAAAGCTTTGTTTTTTAAGAAAACTTGTATCGATGATATTTTTAGTTTTTTTTGTTACATGTCTATATTCTCCTTGAAAAAGAATAGCTTCATTTGAGTATATTCGTGGTTTAAAAGTTAGATCATTATGATTGGATAATACTTTATAATAAGGCAGATAAAATGAAGATCCTAAAGAATTAGAATTGGAAAATTGAGGCATTAAAAAACCAGATTGTCTTTTCACAGTTGAGTCAGGATGAAAAAATTTTGGAAAAAATAAAACAGGTTGATCGTAAATTTCTAACCAAGCATTTTTATATTGAAGCTGCTGTTTTTTTTTATCATGCTTAACCTCTGCTGCTGAAATTACCCAAGGAGGACATTTGTCAGTTTTTTTACAAGTTGTAAACACTCCTTTTGAAATGGTACTTGTATTATTGTCTGCAAAAATACTAGCTCCCTTGACCCTTGGGTCATTTTTTTGATTTCCAAAATAATCATTATTAAATTTAATTGCAACATCTTTACCCAAAACTTGATTTAAATTTAAATCTAAAATTGCTTTATCTAACTTATATTCATTTTTTTCGTTATCTGTATATATGACATTATTTAGATTAATTTGATTTAAATGCTTAAAAAATTTAAAATCTGAAACTATAAAATTATTTTCCAGGTTATCTTTTATTGTTGTTTTAGTTTTTGAGAAGACAATATTTTCAATTTGGTTGTATTCAACTTGATTAGTATTTAAAAAAAATTTATTTTGAAGTTTAGCAATAATATTTCCACTAAATAGATAGTTTTTACTGTTCTCTAAATAAATAGTTTCATCTGATAATATTTCCAACTCTGCTTCATTATCTATAAATTTAACCTGACCACTTATTGTTAGTGTTTTTGTATTTTTATTATAAAGAAATTTATTTGCAGTAATTTTTTGTTTTTTTTTTTTTAAAAATATTTCTATTCCATCTTCACCTATTATCTTATTTCCATTATCTAAAATTTCTATCTCTTTTCCATTAAATTCAAAATCTTTAGCATTCAAATTTGAAAGAGCTAAAGAAATAAAAAACAAAAGAATAAAAAATTTTTTAAATTTACTATTTTTCATTTAATCTAACTAATCCTATTGTGCTTACTAAGAAAATTATTATTAAAGGTATCCATACAGATAAGTTGACCGAAAGATTTCCATTTATACCAAGTAAGCTAAATAAATAAATTATATAATAGATCATCACAGAAATTGAAACACCCAATATAATGTAAATGTAATTTTCATGGGATCTTTTTATGTTAAACATTATGATGCTGGCCAATAATGTCATAATAACCATGTAAAAAGGTTGAGAATATAATCTTAAAATATGTAAGTCTAATTCTTCAGTAGTATAGTTGAGCTCAATATAACTTTTCTTTAATTTGTTTAATTCAAAAAAAGTTAAGGAAGATAAATTTGAAAAAAGACTATTAATTTTTTTATAATCTAAATTTGATTTGAAAATTATTTCACCAGAATCGTAAGTAGTAGTTGAGTCAAAGTTTACTGTTTTTGGATCAATCATTATCCAGTCATTACTTAAAATATTAACCTTTTTACTAGTAATATTTTTAATTAATTTAAAACTCTTATCCAAAACAGTGATTGTGACATCTTGTAAGATATTTTTATTCATTCTTTCAGCATTTATTAGGTTTATATATTGATCTGTCTCAACCTTAATCCATAGTCCGTTTTCAGTAATCATTGCTAGGTACTTATTATCTTTTGAGTGTTGATTTTTATAATCCAAGTAAACAAATTGTAACTTTGCTGAGAGATTATAAAAAAAAATACTTATTACAAGACAGCATATAATTGAGATGGATATAATAGATGATAATATCTTTATGTTACTTAAACCAAAAGACTTAAAAATACTAAGCTCATCCTTTCTAAATAATTCCATAAAAAAAGATTGAGTTGATATTAAAAAAATAAAAGGAGCTATAAGATATACTACAGCTGGTGTATTTAATATTGTCATAAACAATACAAAGAAAATAGATTTATCAGTTTCTTTAAAATAACTTATTTCTTCAAATATACTAATAAGAAAAACTAAGCTAAAAAAAATAAAAAAAACTTTTACAAAATTTTGTAAATAAGTTTTTACGATATATAATATATAAGTTTTTAAAATCATTTCTTAATCAAATTTGAGTTTTTGGTTGATATAAAAATAAGTAGAAAAAAAAATTAAAAAGGGCATTATTAAAAATATAGTCATTGTAATATTATTTGTAAAAAAATATTGAGAAGAAAATTCTTTTAAAATAATAATAAAAATAGAAAAACAGATTATAATTATTTTTTGTTTATTATAATTAATTTGGTCTTTAGATGTTAATATCAATATAGAAGCTATTAAACCTAATAATGGAAGATAAAAAATAACATTTATTCTTTCGAAAAGTTCCTGATAAGCTTCAGGTAAAAATTTAGCAACACATCTGTGACTACCACTTCTATCTTTAAATGCTACAAAGGTTTTATATGTTTCTGATTGAGGATATTTTTTGACATAGGAAATACAATTTAAAATATAAGAAGTTTTTAATTCTTGTACTTTAGTATATGTTGTAGTTTTGGTTGAGAAATTTGACAAATTATAATCAAATTTATCAAAAGTAAAATTAGTATGACTTACTCCATCCTTTACTAAAAAATGTCCATCTTCAAGTGTCAAGTAGTTATCACCATTATAATTTTTAAATAAACCTCTTTTTGCAAATATAATATTATAAGAACTATCATTAGTTACTTGAGTAGTTTTTAGAAAAATATTTTCAAAAACTCCAGACTTTTTTTTATCAATATAAATTGTTAAACTTTTTACAGTATCGTTAAAAGTATTTTCTTTAAGCAAATTAGGAAATAAGTCTAAGCCTGAAGACCGTATGTAGGATCTGGCCTTGTCTTGAGAATTAGGAATTAAATAAACCATTAAGAAAAATAATATCAGTGAACAAAATATTGAATATTTCACAATGAGATTTATTAATTTTTTTTTTGTAATGCCGTGTGTCCAAAAAATGATTAATTCATTATTATTTTCATATTTTAAAATAATGATGAATAAAGATAAAAAAAATATGAATAAAAATATTTTTCCAATAATTTTTGGGAAAATCAACAATGTATACTTAAAATAAGTTCCAAAACTATGCCCATCTTCAGAAACAAAGTCTAAAAAATTAACAGCTTGTATTACCCAAACAATTGCCGCAACACTTATAAGAGAAAGTAAGAAGAAAAATGTTAAGTCTCCAATAAATTTTAAATAAATTTTTTTCATTGAAATATGATAATATTATTCATATATACCATTCTAACTCATAGTTTATATTTAAAAATTTATGCCAATTAAGATTAATTATTTAAACAAATTAAGCAATAAAACTTCAACCAATCTCATCTTATTTGCCGATGAAAATTTTAATATTGGTGGTTTAAAAAGATATATATCCAATACAGAATTTTCTTACATAAGTGATTTATTAAAAATTAGCGATTTAAAAAAAGACTTACTTTTTTTTAAAATTAATTCCAAAAAAACAATATTTTTAATATCCATTAAAAAAGATCTTAAAACCTCTGATGTAGAAAATTTAGGTGCAAAGTTTCATGGTCATATAAATTATGATAAGAAAAATGATTATTTAGTTAAGTCCGATACAGCAAATGGTAAAATTAAAAATTTTGTAGGACATTTTTTACATGGACTGAAATTAAAATCTTATGAATTTAATATATATAAATCCAAAAAAAATAAAAAACTAGTTTTGATTAATGTTGTAGGAAGCAAAAACAAAATATCTATTCAAGACCACTTAAGATTTAAAGCCTTAGAAGAAGGAAGTTTTTTTGCAAGAGACCTTGTTTCAGAACCAGGAAATATTCTGCATCCAGATGAATATGCAAAAAGAATAAATTCACTAAAAAAATTTGGATTAAAAATAAATATATACAATGAAAAAAAATTAAAAAAACTTGGAATGAATGCTTTGCTTGGTGTAGGACAGGGAAGTATTCGAGGATCATATCTTGTAACTATAGAATGGAATGGAGCAAAAAATAATTCCAATCCTTTAGCTTTTGTTGGAAAAGGAGTTTGTTTTGACACTGGTGGTTACTCATTAAAACCAGCAAAATTCATGGAGGACATGACATATGATATGGCAGGTTCAGCAACGGTAGTAGGTTTAATGAAAAATTTAGCTATTAGAAAAGCAAAAGTTAATGTAGTAGGAGTTGTAGGACTTGTAGAGAATATGGTCAGTGGAAACGCCCAACGACCTGGAGACATAGTAAAATCTTACAGTGGTAAAACTATAGAAATATTAAATACAGATGCCGAAGGTAGATTAGTTTTAGCTGACGCTTTAACCTTCACTGAGAAAAAATTTAAACCTAAATTTATGGTTGACTTAGCAACTTTAACTGGTGCTATTATAGTTTCTTTAGGCTCCGAATATGCAGGTCTATTTTCAAATAATGATAAGTTGGCAAAACAATTATTAGAAGCAGGTGATAAAGTAGAAGAAAAATTATGGAGAATGCCTCTGCATAAAAATTTTGATAAACTTATAGACTCAAAAAATGCTGATATGCAAAATATTAATTATGTTGGTGGTGCAGGATCAACAACAGCAGCACAATTTTTACAAAGATTTATTTTGAATAAAACACCCTGGGCTCACTTAGATATAGCTGGTATGGCATTTTCAAAATATGGTGGAGCTTTGAACTCAGGTGGGGCAACTAGTTATGGAGTAAGATTATTAAATAAACTAATAGAGGATGATTATGAGTAATATGGAACAAACACTATCAATTATTAAGCCAGATGCAGTAGAAAGAAATTTGGATAATGAAATTAAGGAAATGTTTAAAAATAAAGGTTTTAAAATTATTAAAGATAAAAAAATTCAAATTGCAAAATCTGAAGCAGAACAATTTTATAAAGTTCATGAAACAAAGCCCTTTTATAATGATTTGTGTGCATATTTGTCATCAGGACCAATAGTAGTGATGGTTCTTGAGAAAGAGAATGCAGTCACAGGAAATAGAGAGTTAATGGGCGCTACCAAACCAGAAGATGCAGAAGAAGGAACTATAAGAAAAAAATATGGAATTTCTATAGATAAAAATTCTGTACACGGATCCGATAGTGTTGAAAATGCTAAAATAGAAATTGATTTTTTTTTTAAAGATTAATTAAATATTTTTATAATAGCAGCAGGATATAATTTGTGTTCCTGTTTCAAAACTTTTTTTGATAATGAAGTGGGATTATCACTAGCTGCTATTCTAATTTTTTTTTGCAATATTATTTTTCCAGAGTCTAGTTTTGAAGTTACATAATGGACAGTACATCCAGTATATTTATCATTATTATTAATAGCTCTACTATGTGTATTAAGTCCTTTATATTTAGGTAATAAAGAAGGGTGGATATTTATTATTTTTCCATTAAAGTTTTTTATAAAATTTCTAGATAAGATCTTCATAAAACCTGCGAGACAAATAAATTGTATTTTTTCTTTTTTTAATAACGATAATATTTTTTTTTCAATATTTTGAGTATTTTTAAAATTAAATACCTTTTTTTTAATTTTAAATTGATCAGCAAATCTTAAGCCTTTAGCTTTAATACTATTAGAAATTATTAAGTTTATTGAGATAGGTGATTTTTTTAATTTAGAGAATCTAATTATATTTTGTAAATTACTTCCAGTTCCAGAAATAAAAACTGCAGTTTTTATTTTAAGACCAGTCAATTTTTCCATTAAGTTTAACTTTATTTTTTCCTGAGATTATTTTTCCAATAACATACGGTTTAAATTCTTTTGAAAAGAATTTTGTAATTTTCTTTAAATTTTTTAGGTTAACTATTAAACAAAAACCAACTCCACAATTAAATGTTTTTAACATTTCTTTGTCTTCAATATTATTTTTTTTTAACCACTTAAAAATTTTTTTAGCTTTAATCTTATTTAACTGTATATCTGCAACTAATCCATCTGGAATAACTCTTTTAATGTTATCTGCAAGTCCACCACCTGTAATATTTGCACATCCATTTATAAGATTATTATCAATCAAATTTAAAATTTCTTTAACATAAATTTTTGTTGGTCTAAGTAATTCTTTTTTAAGAAAAGAATTATCTTTTAAATTAATTCGTCTTTTTTTTAAAACATGTCTCACTAGAGAATAGCCATTTGAATGAACTCCATTAGATGGTATAGCTAATATCAAATTATTCCTCTTAATTTTTTTTTTCAAAAGAATTTTTTTTTTATCTACCAAGCCTACTGCAAAACCGGCTATATCAAATTTACCTTTTTCATATGTACCTGGCATTTCTGCAGTTTCTCCACCAACTAATTCACAGTTAGAAATTTTACAACCTTTCACCACACCTTTAAGAATCGATTTTAATTTATTTAAATCAATTTTATTAATTGAAATATAATCCAAAAATAAAAGTGGCTTTGCTCCCTGTACAATTAGATCATTTACACTCATAGCAACTAAATCTATACCAATTGTATTGTAATTATTAAGCATATTAGCAATCTCAACTTTTGTACCAACACCATCAGTACAAGCTACAATTTTGGGATTCTTTAAATTTTTTGGAATATTAGAAATTGAGCCAAAACCACCTATGTTATTAAACTTCTTTTTGCCTTTATTATTTGGTGAGATAGAGGATATGAATTTAACAAAATTATCAGCAGCATTTATGTTTACACCACTTTTTTCATAGGTAAATTTTTCTTTTTTCATTAGTATAAATTATGCAAATTATTAATAAATTATTTAGAATACTGAGAGTATATATATTTTTTATTTCATTGGTTCCATTTATAATATTTTTTTCCACAACTTATTTAAATGCTAACACTTTTAAAGTGTCTGACATTGAAATTTCATCTCCATTTGAGCTTAATTTTAATAAAAGTAGTGTAATAGATGAGGGGTTTAAGACTTCATATTCAAACTTAATATCTATGATTACAACCTCAGGTGATAATAATAAAATTAGAGATATTTCTATAAAAGAGATTAAAAGCATGATCGATTCTTTCACAATAAGTGATGAAAAATTTATTAGTAATGAGTATTTTGCTAAACTTGAAACAACATTTAATAAAAAAAAAATTTTAAATTTTTTAGAGAAAAGAAATATATTCCCATCAATACCAATTAGAAATAAAGTTTTATTAATACCAATACTTGTTGATACAAACACAGATAATACTTACTTATTTAATAACAATATTTTTTATAAAAATTGGAATATTACAAAAAAAAATTATCAATTATTAGATTATATTTTGCCAAGCGAAGATCTTGAGGATTTAAATAAAATTCAAGAAATGTCAGACTCTATAGAAACCCATGATTTTATAAATTTATTAAAAAAATATAACTCAAAAGATTATATAATTTCAATTATATATAAAAGTGATAATGATATTAAAATACTTTCAAAAATTAATTTTAATAATTCTCTTAAAATAAATAATCAAAATTACTCTGAAGTTGATTTATCTAATAAAAAAGATTTTGATAAAATTTTAACTAATGTAAAAAATATTTATGAGGATGAATGGAAAAAAAACAATGAAATTAATACGTCTATAAAATTACCTTTAACCATATCTATTAAATCAAAGGACTACAAAAGAATTATTAAATTAGAAGAAGCTTTTACTAGTATTGATTTGATATCAAATTTTTATATATTGAAATTTAATAACAAATTTACCGAATATAGAATTATTTATAATGGTTCCCCGAAAAATTTTTTGAGTAGCATGAACAATAAAGAATTTGACCTAATAACTGAAAATAATGTTTGGACAATTAAATGAAAAGCTTAAATCAACTGTTGTTAGATTTTGATTATGATCAAAATTTTAAAGATGATGATTTTTATGTCGGAAAAAGTAATTTTTATCCTTTTGAATTAATAAATAAGTGGCCAAAATGGGAAAAAAATTTTTTAAATATAAGTGGAGAAAAATTTTCTGGTAAAACCCACTTAACTAATATTTTTTTAAAAAAGTTTAATGGTATTAGAATTGAATCGAACTTACTCAATGACGAACATTTAAAAGAAATCAAACCTTATCAAAATGTTGTTTTGGAAAATTTAAATTTAGATGTAAATGAGAAGCTTGTTTACTCTCTTTTTAATCTAATTGATTTAGATAATAAATTTTTGATAATTACATCTTCAGAACCAATAACAGAAGTAAAATTTAAACTAGAAGACCTTAAATCAAGAACTAAAAACTGTCTTTTAGCAAAAATTGAAAATCCTGATGATGAATTAATGTTTGCCTTAATACTAAAAAATTTATCAGATAGACAGATCATTTTGGATAAAAAATTGATTGATTTTATTATTAAAAGAGTTGAGAGATCGTATGGCAAAATATTTGAATTCATATATAAAATTGACAAGATTAGTTTAAAAAAGAAAAAATCGATTGACTTTAAGATTATTAATGAAGCGTTAGAAAAATAAATGAATAAATATAGAACACATAATTGTAGTGAATTAAACAAAGATAATAGTGGACAAGAAATTGTATTATCTGGGTGGATTAATAAAAAAAGAGATCATGGAAATCTTTTATTCATTGATTTAAGGGACAATTATGGGATAACTCAATGCATCATTGATAAGAGCAATGAAAGTTTTAAATTATTAGAAAAAATTCAGTTAGAAAGTGTAATCAAGATAAATGGTAAAGTAGTTGAGAGAAGTTCAGACACTATTAACACTGAACTTCAAACTGGTGAGATAGAAGTAAATATTGATAAATTTGAAATACTTGGTGCATGTAAAGAACTTCCTATGCCAGTATTTAGTGATCAAGAATATGCTGAAGAAATTAGACTAAAATATAGATTTTTAGATCTAAGAAGAAAAAAAATTCATGATAATATTATTTTAAGATCAAAAGTTATTTCATTTATTAGAAATGAAATGTTCAAGTTAGAATTCTTAGAATTTCAAACACCAATACTAACATCTTCAAGCCCTGAAGGAGCTAGAGATTTTTTAGTACCAAGTAGACTAAATCCTGGAAAATTTTATGCATTACCACAGGCACCTCAGCAATTTAAACAATTAATAATGGTATCTGGATTTGATAAATATTTTCAAATTGCTCCGTGTTTTAGAGATGAAGATGCAAGAGCAGATAGAAGTCCAGGTGAATTTTACCAACTTGATTTAGAGATGTCATTTGTAGAACAAGAAGATATTTTTAAAGTTGTTGAAAAATTAATAGTTAATGTTTTTAAAAATTTTTCATCAAAAAAATTAATGTATGAAAAATTTCCAAGAATACCTTACGATGAGTCAATGCTTAAGTACGGATCTGATAAACCTGACTTAAGAAACCCATTAATAATTTCTGATTTAACAGACATATTTACACGTGATGATGTAAGTTTTGAAATATTTAAAAAACTTGTAAAATCTGGTTCTAAAGTAAGATGTATAGTAACTAAGAATACAAAAGAAAAACCTAGAAGTTTTTTTGATAATATCGATAAATGGGCCAAGGAACAAGGTGCATCTGGTCTTGCTTATTTTACAATTGAAAAAAATGAAAACATTTCAGCCAAGGGACCGGTTGGTAAATTTTTTTCTAAAGAATCATTGGAAGAAATTATGAAAATTACAGGAGCTGAGGTTGGTGATAGTATATTTTTTGCCTGTGCAAAAATAAATGAACTTGAAAAAATTATCTCTCAGGCCAGAGATAAAATTGCTAAAGATTTAAACTTAATTGATGAAAATACTTTTGCATTTTGTTGGATTGTTGATTATCCAATGTTTGAAAAAAATGAAGTAACTAATAAAATTGAATTTAGTCACAACCCTTTTTCAATGCCCCAAGGTAATATAAAAGATATTGATTTTGATAATCCTCTTAATATTAAAGCTTACCAATATGATATTGTTTGTAATGGAATTGAGTTATCCTCAGGTGCAATCAGGAATCACGTACCTGAGTTAATGTACAGATTGTTCTCAATTGCTGGATATCAAAAAGAAAAAGTTAATGAGAAATTTAGTGGTATGATTAATGCTCTTTGTTATGGAGCACCCCCCCATGGAGGCATAGCACCTGGTATAGATAGAATTGTAATGCTTTTAGCAAACGAAAAGAACATTAGGGAGGTTACTATGTTTCCAATGAATCAAAATGCTCAAGATTTAATGATGAATGCACCTTCGGAAGTTAATGAAGAGCAACTTAAAGAACTCGGACTATCTATAAGAATAAAAAGATGATAAATACACTTAATAAGTGAATAATTTTCAATAATTGTCTTAAAATCAAATAACTGAGACAGTTATTCTCTATATTGTTAATTTTTTTTTTGTTACGTTTTTAAAATTATAACTAATAGGGAGATAAAAATGTTTAAAAAGATACTTTATGTAATCGTTTTTACAGTTTTTTCTAGTTTTTATGCCTTAGCAGATACCACAGATCAGAAGTGGATGAAAAAAGTTGAGGTTACAAAATCAGGAGATCATTGTGTAGATGATAAAAATTGTTTTAATAGATACCATCCAAAAATTCCACCAGTAGCAAAAGCAAACCCTGGAGATATGATTATACTTCATACTAGAGATGCTTTGGATACAGGCTTTAGACTAGACTCTACTGCAGATGATTTAGCTACGGTAGATTTAGGGCTGGTGCATCCTATGACAGGACCAGTTCATATAAATGGAGCTAAAAGAGGAGATGCTTTAGAGGTTACTGTAATTGATATTGCACCAGATGAATACGGTTATACAGTAATAGCACCAGGATTTGGATTTTTGAGAGATGTATTTCCAGACCCTTATATTGTAAATTGGAGATTAACAAGAATTGGGGCAGTTTCAGATGGAATGCCAGGCATAACAATTCCTTATGAAGCTTTTCCTGGATCTATAGGTGTACTACCAGGAGAACCAGAAATTAAAAAATGGAAGTCTAGAGAAGCAGCTTTAGCAGCTGCTAGCGGAGTAGTTTTAGGACCATCTACTGGAGGCGCTTTGCCAACAAAAGTTTGTGGTGAAAAAGGATCTCACAAAGATGACTGTTTAAGAACAATCCCACCAAGAGAAAATGGTGGAAATATGGATGTTCAGCAGCAACAAATAGGAACTAAAATAATATTTCCTTGCTTTATAGATGGATGTGGTTTGTTCGCGGGCGATATTCATTATGCACAAGGAGATGGTGAGGTTTCTGGAACAGCAATCGAAATGGGAAGTATCTTAACAGTAAGAGTTAAAATCCTTGCGGGTAAAGGAAAAGGCATGGATATGCCTGTAACGATTGGTAATGATCAAATAATTGATATGGAGCCAACTAGATATTATCAAACTCTTGGGATACCAATAAAAGGTAAAGGAGAAATTCCTCCTTCTCATAAATATTTGGATTCGAGTGCGCTTGTTAATTTAACTAATGCTTCTGAAGATTTAACACTTTCAGCAAGGCATGCTTTAATACAGATGATTGATTATCTTGTTAATGAACATGGATTAACTAAAGAACAGGCATACATATTATGCTCTGTCGCGGTAGATCTTAGAGTTGGTCAAGTTGTAGATGTACCAAACTTTATTGTTACAGCTGTCCTAAACATGGATGTCTTTGACAAATATAGAAACTAAAAATTATTAGATAATTAAGGCGCTTTATAATCTAGAGCGCCTTTTTTCAATATTTAATCTTTATGAAAAATAATAAAAAAATTCCAAACATCATAATTTATATTTTTATATATTTAATTTTTTCTGCCCATTCTCCATGGGGACAGTATTTAGCTTACAGAGAACAACATTTATTAATAATGAGTACTAGAGAGGATGCACCAACTTATCCTTATTCAAAAATTTTAGTTGATGTAATAAACAAACAATTACCTGAAGCAAGCGCAAGAGCAGCAAGAGCGAGAACTTTTAGAAGAGTACAAGGTTTATTCTCCACAAACCAAATGCCTCTGTTATTACTTTCCAAAAAAAATGCAAAAGCTTTAATTAGAGGAAAGGGTGTATTTAAAAAATTTGGAGCGGCTGATGCAAAAATTATATATTATTTTGATGATCTAGTTTTATTGGCTCAACCAAGCTTTCCTGATAAATTTGCTTGGTTATTAACAAATGCTATTATCAAAGGTGAGGAAGAACTACCAGGAGCAACATCCCCATTAAATATTAGAAAAATTACAGATATCCATCCAGGCACTTTGATGGCATTAAATAATGAAAAAATGCCAGAATTGATAAAAAAATAATATTACTTTTTACCTTTTAAGCTTATCTTAACATCAGATAAATCAACTAGATTTTTTTTGTAATTATTTCTAACAAAACCTTTGCTGGTAATGTCTTTTACAATTTTAAGTAGCTGGTTTTGATCTTCAGTGTTTTCTTCTTCAGGTGAAGATCTATCTGATCCACCAATAGATGGAGTGTGAGCTAAATCTTCTCTATTTTGGTAAGAGATAGCCAATTCTCTAAAAATATAATCTAGTATTGAAGAGGCACTCATTATTCTATCATTACCGTTAACTTTTCCAGATGGTTCAAATTTAGTATCAACATAAGCACTGATAAACTCATCTAAAGGAACACCATATTGAAGACCAAGTGATATTGCTATTGCAAAGTTATTCATCAAGGCTTTTACGAGCTCTCCCTCTTTGCTTGTATCAATAAAAATTTCACCTATTTTTCCATCTTCATATTCACCAGTGTGTAAATAAACTTTATGGTCACCAATTGTAGCTTTTTGGATATAACCTTTTCTTCTATCTGGCATGCTAAATCTCTTACCCACACCTTCATTAATTTTCTTAACAAATGAGGTATTATTTTCTTTCGAAACAATTTTTGGCTGGCTTTGTTCAGATATAATATCTAATTTTTTAGGCTCAATTACCTTATTATTTGGATCTAAACTTTTTGTTTTTCTAGTATCAAGCTTTACATCTAAAACCTCGAATTTACCATCATCGCGTTTCTCAAGATTTGCTAACTCTGCTTCATTAATATCATCTAGATAATGATTAACTTTAAAGCTACATGTGTAATAAGTTTCTACTAAATATTTTGCCATTTTTCCTTTAATTAATTTTTATTTTGAATCTTAAGTTAAATAATTTATATACAAATCCTAACTTTAGTCTAATCTAAATTATACAATTTAAGATTGAAGAATAGATAAATATACATGTTGACATTATTAAAAAAAATTTTCATTTGGTGGAATCAAGAAACTTTTGGAACAAAACTAAAAACAATATTTACAGGTAAATTAGTTGGAACAGATTCGATGGGCAATAAATATTACCAGAATAAAAAAGGAAATAGGTGGGTAATTTATATTGGGGAAATTGATGCTTCAAAAATACCTAGTGAATGGTATTCTTGGATACATTTTACCAATAATAGAATTGAAAATGATCATGATTTAAAAAAATACGATTGGCAAAAGCCTCATAGGCCTAATCAAACTGGTACAGAAAACGCATATCATCCAAATAGAAATAATGAACAAATTAAAAAAAAATATACAATTTGGAAGAGTTAATTTTATATTAATTTTATTCTATTTTTTTTTAATAAGTAACTCTTCGCTTATAAGTGCTCAAGAAAATTTTAACGGCAAGTTTATTGAGATGAAAATTTTAGATAAAGTTAGCTCTAAAACAAATCTCTTGAAATTAAAAATAGGTGAAGAAAAAAAATTTCAGAATTTATTGATCAAAAGTTTAAAATGTAAAAATTCTGAGTTTGATGATAATCCCGAGATAACAGCTTATATCCAAGTAAAAGATTTAGTGAACAAAGACAATAATGAAGTTTTTATATTTAATGGTTGGACTTTTTCATCTAGCCCAGCAATAAATCCATTTGATCACCCAGTCTATGATATTTGGCTTACTAAATGCTACTAAATAACTTTTTCATTATCTAGCCAACTCACGTTGAAATCTGAGTCAATAAATTTTTTATGATTAAGCAATATTTTATGGAGTGGTATCGTTGTAGTGATACCTTCAATTACAAACTCATCTAATGAACGATTCATTCTTTGAATTGCTTCTGTTCTATTTCTGCCATGCGTGATCACTTTACATACCATACTGTCATAATACGGTGTAACTTTGTAACCTTGAAAAATCGCCCCATCAACTCTTGTTCTAAAACCCGACGGCTGGTGGCACATTCCTATAGTTCCAGGAGAAGGTTGAAAATTCTTACTTGCATCTTCAGCATTAATTCTACATTCAATTGCATGCCCTCTTGGATAGATATCACTTTGTTTAAGAGCTGTATTTCCATTATAAGCTATCCAAATTTGTTCTTTAATTATATCAATTCCTGTTACCATTTCAGTTACAGGATGCTCAACTTGAACCCGAGTGTTCATCTCTAAAAAATAAAATTTTCCTTCTTCATAAATAAATTCAACAGTTCCAGCACCCTCATAACCAATTTTACTAACCATATTTACAGTTCTTTCAAAAAGATCTTTTCTGATCTGATCTGTTAAAACTGG
>Ga0209425_10002334_pt1 | contig 21249 bp, 22 predicted proteins | sample COG_05_FD_184749 | JGI IMG/M metagenome (GOLD analysis project Ga0209425, IMG submission 184749) | Pelagic Microbial community sample from North Sea - COGITO 998_met_05 (SPAdes) (version 2) | ecosystem: Environmental > Aquatic > Marine > Neritic zone/Coastal water | place: Helgoland, sampling...
TTCTACAACAACAGCACCACCTGCTCTTCCCACAGCTTGCATTCCCATTGACCCAAATAAATATGGAAGCATTCCACCAATTAATAAGCCAACAACAACATACGGGTTAGATAAATCAAATGTAACAATTATCCCTTCTAATTTTGATCCAGTAACACCAGAAAAATGTTTAATATCCTCAACATAAGCTGCAAACAAAACTAATGCACCTAAACCTGCTGAACCAATAGCGTAACCTTTAGTTACAGCTTTCGTTGTATTTCCAACTGCATCAAGCGCATCTGTAGTTTTTCTAACACTATTAGGTAACTTAGACATTTCAGCTATACCACCAGCATTATCAGTAACTGGACCATAAGCATCAAGGGCAACAACCATCCCTGCCAATGCCAACATTGTTGTAACCGCTATAGCTATTCCAAATAGGCCTGCGATAGAATTAGTCGCTAGAATTCCAGCAACAATTATCAATGCTGGTATTGCTGTAGCTTCCATAGATACAGCTAGTCCCTGAATAACATTTGTTCCATGTCCAGTAGTTGATGATTTAGCAATACTTCTTACTGGTCTATATTCAGTTCCAGTATAATATTCCGTAATCCAAATCAATAAACCTGTAATAACCAATCCAATAACTCCACATAAATATAAATTCATACCATTAAAAGTTTTACCATTGACTGTGTATTCGCTTGCAAAACCAATTACATAATTAGTCACTGGATATAAGATAACTAGTGAAGAAACCGCAGAAACAACAAAGCCTTTGTATAAAGCGTTCATTACATTTTTGCTTTTACCTAGTTTAACAAAAAATGTTCCTAATATTGATGTTAAAATACATGCACCACCAATTGTTAATGGGTAAATCATCATATTCAGATCACCAACAAAAAATATAGAAGATAAAACCATTGTTGCAACAATAGTTACAGCATAAGTTTCAAATAAATCAGCTGCCATACCTGCACAATCACCAACATTGTCTCCAACATTATCAGCTATAACTGCTGGATTTCTAGGATCATCCTCTGGAATTCCTGCTTCAACTTTACCAACTAAGTCAGCACCTACATCAGCACCTTTTGTAAAAATTCCACCACCTAATCTAGCAAAAATAGAGATTAGAGAAGCACCAAAGCCTAACGCTACTAATGCATTAACTATTTCTCTTTCTGCAATACCAAATTTTAGTAAAAAATAATAATAAACAGCAATAGCTAATAAAGCTAAGCCAGCAACAAGCATTCCTGTTACTGCGCCTGATTTAAATGCTACAGAAAGTCCACTAGCTAAACCCTTTTTTGAGGCTTCGGCAGTTCTAACGTTAGCCTCAACAGAAACCAACATTCCAACATAACCAGCTATACCGGATAATGCTGCACCAATTAAATAACCTAAGGCTACAAGAGGACTAAATACAAAACCGATAACAACTAAAACAACAACACCAACCACAGCAATTGTTTTATATTGTCTTGCTAAATATGCTTTTGCACCTATTTGAATAGCAGATGCAATTTCTTGCATTTTAGTATTACCAGCACTTGAATTAAGAATATTTTTACCAGTAAAATAACCGTAAACTATTGAAAGAAATCCTGCTGCTATTGTATAAAGTAAAATTGTTTCTACTGATGTATTCATAATGCCTTTTTAGTTATTAAATTTTAAAGTTTTAAAATCCGGACAATACAAAAAAAGCTATAAAAGGCAATGTTTAACTTACTAAAATTGATGAAAATATCCCTTAGTTTTAAGGTTAATTATCTTATTTTTTCCATCAATAAGGCATGATTTTTTTGAAATACTTTGAATTGATCCAATTTTTGTAAGTTTAATTCTGTAACGAGAGGATATCATTTTAATGATTCTTCTTTTATTTTTAGATGCTGTAAATAACACCTGATAATCATCACCATTAGAAATAAATTTAATCTTATGTAATTTTTTAAGATTGAGCAGTTTTGTTAAATTATTAGAAATTGGTATTTTCTTTAAATCAATTTTATAAGATAACTTTTGAGAATTAACCAACTTATCCATATCAGCAAAAAGACCGTCAGATATATCAATAGAAGTACTGGCAAATTTCTTAATTTGATCTACTAATTTTAATTGAATGTTTGGCTTGAAGTATTGATTGATAAAATATTTAGCTAATGTGTTATTAACATTAACCTTATTTTTTAACACTAACAACCCTAAGAAGCTATCTCCTAAATTTCCTGAAACATAAATATCATCATTAATTTTAGCTCTGTTTCGATAGACAATATCTTTAGCGAAACCAATGGATGTAATTGTAAAACTTAATTTGTTTGAAAATACTGTATCTCCACCACTTAATAAAATCTTATACTTATTTTGTTCTTGATTTAGTGATTTGATAATCTTTAATAAATTTGATTTAGAGAAAGTTTTTTTATTACCAGATCCAGAAATAAAATAATATTTAGGTTGTACACCCTTGCAAACAAGATCGGATAAAGATGATCTGATTATTTTTTTGATTACTAAGTCAGGTTTCTTAAAATCTAAAAAGTGAGTACCTTCAATATATGTATCTACCGAAACTACTAATTTTTTTTTTTTATCAAAAAAAACATCATCATTTAAATTTAAAGAGCTTGATGATTTTTTTGAAAGTTTTTGAAAATAATTTTTTATTAAATCAAATTCATGCATTAGATATTCTAATTTTTTTTGCTATTTTATCCAATATAGCATTTAGATATTTAGTTTGTCCATCTTCTAAAAAAAAATTCGAAGCATCAAGATATTCTTTTATAATTATCTTGGTTGGAACTTTTGGTTTATATAAAAACTCAAAAATTGCTGATTTAATTATTACTTGGAAAACTTTATCTTGATTATCTAATTGTAAGTCTTCACTTAAATGGTTTTTAACTTCTTCTTGAATTAATTCGTCTCTTTCAATAGTACCTAAAACAACATCTTTAATAAATTTTTTAAATCTATGTTTTGAAAAACTCATATCAGCATCATCATTAAAAAACTTTCCATAAAGTTTCTGTATAATAATGACTCTTGGACTTTGATTGGGGTTGTATATGGTTTTCATTATTTTTGTAAAATAACAGATATTACAGCATCAGCAGCTTCTTTTCCTTTTTTCTTTCTGGCTATTGCTTGTTTCATATTTAAGCAAGTAATAATTCCATTACCAATTGGTTTTTTATTTTCTACAGCTAACTTCATTATTGCGTCAGTAGATGCCTTAGATATAAAATCAAAGTGTGGAGTTTTACCTTTAATCACACAGCCTAAGGCTAAAAATCCATCATATTTTTTTATATTTTTTGAAATTGTTACTGGAATTTCAAAAACACCAGGGACATTAATAGTTTTAATTTGGTCAGATTTAGGAAGAGCATTTTTAGCACTTTTAAGTAAACCTTTTGATACATCTTTGTAATAATCCGCAACAACTATTAAGTATTTTTTTTTCATTATATTATTTCTTGTTTTGTAATCTTTATATCATAACCTTCTAAACCAATAACTTTTTTAGGAGATTTTGTAATTAATATCATGTTTTTTATCTTTAAATCTTTGATTATTTGAGCACCGATACCATAATTTCTTATAAGTTTATCATTACCCTTTTTATAAAAATTTTTATTTTTATAATCCTTCAGCGTTTGTGTGACAGACCTTAAGTTTGTATCTTTAATAAATACCAACACACAATTATTAAATTTTTTAAAATAATTTAAAGTTTTGTTAAATGAGTTTGGTAGTTTTTGATTGATTAAATAATTTTGAACTACATTTGATGAAATCACTCTTACTCTTGGTACTAAACCTTTTTTAAAATTACCTTTAATTAGAGCAAAATGTTCAGACCCATCTAATAGATTTTCATAAATTCTAATTTTATATTTCTGCTTTTTGACCTCTATATCTGATTGTTTTTTTAATCTGATTAATTTTTCTTTTTTCAAGCGATAAGCAATAAGATCTTCTATTTTACCAATTTTTAAATCATGTTTTTTTGCAAAATTAAATAAATTTTGACCTTTGGCCATTGTTCCATCTTCATTCATTATTTCACATATAACTGCTGAGTTATTTTTTTTAGCAAGTTTTGAAATATCAACAGATGCTTCTGTATGTCCAGCCCTTACAAGAACACCTCCATCTTTAGCAATGATTGGAAAAACATGACCAGGAGACACTATTTCATTTTTATTAACATTTTTTTTGGAAGCGATCTTAATTGTTTTCGCTCTATCTTTTGCAGATATTCCAGTTGTAATTCCTTTTTTTGCTTCTATTGAGATTGTAAAAGCTGTTTTATTTCTTGATTGATTTACAGGTGACATTAATGACAAGTTTAATCTTTTTGCTTGAACTCTGTCCATAGCTAAACATATTAATCCACGTCCATACTTTGCCATAAAATTTATATTTTTAGCATTAGTATCTGAAGTAGAAATTATTAAATCACCCTCATTTTCTCTTTTTTCGTCATCAACCAGAATAAACATGCCACCTTTTTTGGCTATTTTGATTATACTTTCTATAGATGTAAAATTATTTTTTTTCATTAAAATAATTTCTAACGTATTTAGATAAGATATCTATCTCTATATTTACAAGATCATTTTTTTTTAAAATTGATAAATTTGTTAATTTATAAGTATGTGGAATAACCCAAATTTGAAAACCCTTCTTTGTTAATTTAGAGATGGTTAATGAGATGCCATTTACACAAATAGAAGCTTTTTCAATCAGATTTTTTCTTTCCTTTTTAAGTATTTCAAATTCAAATAAATATGACTTATCTATTTTTTGTAAATTAAGAATTTTTCCTACTGTATCAACGTGACCTTGACAAATATGTCCAGAAATTTTATCACCATATTTTAAAGGTAACTCTAGATTAATTTTGTCGTTAAGTTTTAAAAATTTGAATTTAGACCGTTTGATAGTTTCATTTGAGAGATAAAATTCTGATACATTTTTTTTAGTACTAATTAATGTTAAACAAACACCATCACAAGCAACTGAAATACCTAACTTCTTGTTATCTAATTTTAAGTTAGATTTTATAAAAACATTAATACCCTTAGGTCTTTTAATTATCTTGGTTATAAAGCCTTGATTAAATATTATTCCATTAAACATATTATCTCTTATAGAGTGTAATTGAATCTTTACCTAGTTTTGTATTTTTATTTGATCTATTTTTATAATTTTGAGACAAATATTTAAAGCAATTAAATTCTTTATGAGTTACCAATTTTGACAAATTTTTTTGGCTTCTAAAAATATAAAACTCATTGAATAACTTATTTTTCAAAATATTATTTGTTAAATCATTTCCTCCTTCTATTAACAAATTTCTGCAACCTAATATATAAAGTTTTTTAAGAATTAATTTAAAATCAAAATAACCATTATTAATTAAATTGGATTTTACTAATTTAATACCTTTTTTTTTAAATATTGTTACTCTAGGCTTATCAGCTTGTTTATAAAAAATTATCGTGTTTTTTCTGTTTGCAGTTTTAAAAATATATGAATTGGTTCTTGTTTTTAAATAATTATCTAAAATTATTCTTTTTGGTGAAAATTTACTTAAGTTTTTAAGTCTACAATTTAATTTTGGATTATCTTCGTTTAAAGTTTTATATGAAATCAACAAAGAATCATTTTTATATCTTAAAAAATGTGTCAATTTATTTGTATATTTATCTGTAATTTTTCTGTTTCCTTTACTAAAAATTAAGTTATTTTTTGAGATTGCAATTTTACCTATAACGTACGGTCTTTTATGTTTTCTATTAAAAAAATATGGTTTATAGAAATTATTTGCCTCATTTTTAAGTAATCCTTTTTTAACGTTTATATTTTTGGATCTTAGAATTTTATAACTTTTTCCTTTTACTTTTTTATCAACATCTTCAATTGAATATATTACTTCACTGATTTTTTTTTGAATTATTTCTTTAGTACAAGGTGGTGTTTGTCCATAGTGATTACAAGGTTCAAGTGAAACATACATTTTAGAGCCATCTAAATTATCAATTGAATTTTTGATTGCATTATATTCAGCATGTGGTCTGCCATTATAACCTGTTTGACCTATTGAAATAATTGTGTCGTTTTTAACTATGACACATCCTACAGAAGGATTTAAACCTGTTAATCCATGGCGTGCTCTTGCTAAATTCAAAGCAAGACTCATATATTTTATATCTTTTTTAGTAAATTTATCTTTTCTTGTAGACATCTAATTTGTCCACGAATTGTACAAAATCTTTTTCTTCTCTAAAATTTCTATAGACAGAAGCAAATCTAACATATGCAACAGGATCAAGTTCTTTTAAACCTTCCATAACCATTGTTCCAATTGTACTTGTTGAAATTTCACTTTGTCCAAGTTCCTCTAAAGCTCTAGAAATTTTGCTTATAAATTTTTCAGCAGTTTCTGTATCGATAGGTCTTTTTTTAAGCGCTATATAAATAGATTTTGACAATTTATCTCTATCGAAGGATGATTTTCTACCATTTTTTTTAATTACCATTATTTCTCTAAATTGAACTCTTTCAAAAGTTGTAAATCGAGCACCACACACACATAATCTTCTTCTTCTTATAGCTGTACCATCCTCAGTAGGTCTTGAGTCTACTACGGATGTTTCACCCTTTTTGCAAATTGAACAAATCATTTATTTTAAATTTTTATAAATTGGAAAAGATGATGTAAGTTCAATAACTTCATTTCTAACTTCTTCTTCAATTTTACTGTTATCATCTGGATTTTCTGACAAACCTTTTACTACTTTAGTTATTAAATCACCTACTTTTTGAAATTCTTTTAATCCGAAACCTCTTGTTGTTGCTGCTTGAGTGCCAAGTCTAATACCTGAAGTGATCATTGGTTTTTCAGAGTCAAAAGGTATTCCATTTTTATTACATGTTATGTTTGCTCTAGAAAGACTTTCTGCAGCTGCATTACCCTTGACGCTGAAAGGTCTAAGATCCACTAACATTAAATGTGTATCTGTCCCCCCTGAATAAATCTTAAAACCGTTATTTTTAAGTGTCTCTGAAAGAATTTTAGCATTAGCTAAAACAGATTTTATATATATTTTAAAATCAGGTCTTAAAGCTTCTAAAAATCCTGCTGCTTTTGCAGCAATTACGTGCATCAAAGGTCCACCCTGATATCCTGGAAATACTGCTGTATTAAATTTTTTTGCTAAGTCTTCATCATTTGTTAAAATAATTCCTCCTCTGGCACTTCTAAAAACTTTATGTGTTGTAGAGGTAACTACATGAGCATACTCACAAGGGTTAGGATAACCTTTGCCAGCAACTAAACCTGAAAAATGAGCCATATCCACCATAAGATACGCCCCTACTTTGTCAGCTATTTCTCTAAATCTTTTAAAATCAATGACTCTAGAATATGCGCTGCCACCACAAATTATCAATTTAGGTTTATGTTCTATAGCTAATTTTTCAACATTATCGTAATCGATGAGTTCTGATTTTTTATCAACATCATATCCTATTGGATTAAACCATTTCCCTGACATTGAAATTTTTAAACCATGAGTAATATGACCACCTGAATTTAGACTCATTCCCATAAAAGTATCACCAGGATTTAATAGTGCTAAAAATACAGCTCCATTTGCTTGAGCACCTGAATGTGGTTGCGCATTTGCAAATTTACAATCAAATATTTTTTTAAGTCTCTCAATTGCTAAATTTTCAGCAACGTCAACATGTTCACAACCATTATAATATCTTTTTCCAGAGTAACCTTCTGCATATTTGTTTGTTAAAACTGACCCTTGGGCTTCTAATACTGCTTGTGAAACTATATTTTCAGAAGCAATTAATTCAATATGTTGTTGTTGTCTTTTTAATTCGTCAGTAATTGCTTTATGTAAATCTGGATCTGTTTTAGACAAGCTATCCTCAAAAAAACTTTTATATTTATCATTTAAATAACTTTTTTCACTAGACATAATTATATTTTCTTTATTCTTTTTGCGTGACGACCACCTTCAAATTTTGTACTCAAAAAAATACTTACACATTTTAAGGCAGTATTTTTTGATAATAATCTAGAGCCTAATGTAATGATATTTGCATCGTTATGCAATCTTGATAATTTTGTTGACATTGTATTAGAACATTGAGCAGCGCGTATATTTTTATGTCTATTTGCAGCAATATTCATACCTATTCCAGATCCACAAACCAGTATACCAATATGATTTTTGCTTTTCTTAACCTTTTTTGCGACTTTATGCGCATAATCAGGATAATCGACTCTATCTCCATTATCTGGTCCTAAATCGAAATAATTAAAGTTTCTTTTAATTAAATAAGATTTGATTAATTCCTTCAACTTAAATCCTGCGTGATCTGATGAAATATATATTTTTTTCAAATTAATTAAATTTATAATCTAAAACACATGCAACTAAATGGATTCTATTTTCTTCTCCCCCATTAAATGCATTATGATATTTAGTGTTGTTTGTTATCCAAACAGAACCATCTGCTGGCATGTGTTTTGCAACATGGTCAACTACCATTATAGCTCCTGGATTAGTGATAATTGGAATATGTAACCTCGGTTCAGGATCTCTGTGCCAACTCAAAGTGGTCCTTGGTTCTTTTAATAAAATTCTAACTCTTCCTAACTTATACTTTGAAGAAAGAACATCGAAAACTTCCTTAAAATATGTATTTTCATAATCTTTTATAAATTCTGAATATGCGGACTCATCTATTGTTACATCTCTCGAAACTTCTTTTCCAGACTTATCTGGTTTTGTCCAATAAACACCTCTTGCTTTGTTTCCTTTTATAGAGTCTGGATCACCAGGAATTTGTGTTAAGGAGATAGCACCAAAATGTGCTATGCCTCCCCCATCTTCGAATTTTTTAGTTTTAACAATTTGGTTGTATGCTTCCTGCAATTTATCTATGTCAAATTGAATATTCTGCTTTTGAAAATCACTAAAATCTAGAATTTTCTCTTCTTTTTTTAAATTTAAATTAACAATTTTTTTATTTTCAATACTCATAACAATTTTTTTTTATCTTTTTTAATATATATTTGTATAATACATTTGTCGCATTTTAAAAACAGATTAAAACATGATTACTGGTAATTACCCAAATTTAAGACTTAGAAGAAGTAGAAGGCAAGATTGGTCAAGAAGATTAATACAGGAAAATAGTCTATCCGCTAGCGATTTTATATTACCAATTTTCCTAATAGAGGGAAAAAATATCAAACAACCAATCAAAACAATGCCTGATGTGTATAGATATACAATTGATAAATTGGGAACGATTGTCGATAAAGCAATTAAAAATAAAGTACCTGTAGTTGCATTGTTTCCCTACACAGACAAAAGGCTAAAAGATGAAATTGGTTCTGAGGCTTTAAATGAAAACAATCTCGTCTGTAGAGCAACTCAATTTATAAAGAATAAATACAAAAACGAAATTGGTATTATGTGTGATGTAGCACTTGATCCGTATACATCTCATGGACATGACGGAATATTAAAATCAGGTTATGTTTTAAATGATGAAACTATAGAGATTCTAACCAATCAATCTTTACTACAAGCAGAAATGGGTTGTGATATTTTGGCCCCATCAGATATGATGGATGGTAGAATTGGTAAAATACGAAAGTCTCTAGATAAGGAAGGTTATAAGATGGTTCAGATACTCTCTTATGCTGTTAAATATGCCTCAAGTTTTTATGATCCATTCAGAGATGCTGTTGGATCAAAAGGCACTTTAAAAGGAGATAAAAAAAACTACCAAATGGACTTTAGAAATAGCAACGAGGCATTAAGGGAGGTTGCATTAGATATTAAAGAAGGTGCAGATATGGTTATGGTTAAACCAGGGATGCCCTATTTAGATATAATTAGATTAGTTAAAGACAATTTTAAAATACCAGTGCTAGCCTATCAAGTTTCAGGCGAATACAGTCTACTAAGTAATGCTATAAATAAAGGCTTACTGGGAAATAATGCAATCTTAGAAAGTTTAATTTCATTTAAGAGAGCAGGAGCAAATGCAATAGTAAGCTATTATGCAGATAAAATTAATACATTAATAAAATAATTATTTAAGTAAACTAACAAAATGCAAACGTGATCTTGGAAAATTAATATTATTTGGTTTTAGAATACTTTTTTCAAGATAATCACTAACAAGTTTTAGCCCTTTAAGTAAATTTTTTAAATCAATATCATTATTATCTTTTTCTATTAAAAAAGATGGCACAATTTTTTTTTCTGTAGATGAGGAAACATAATAATAAACTTGATTATTAACTGTTTCTTTTTCTACAATATTTTTTAAACCAAGGTCATAACCTAATAATTTAAGTAACTCTAATTCCCAAAATATATAGTCTTTAATCCAATTATCAGAAGGTAAAATTTCAAAAAAAATATTAATCAAGGAAAAAATCTTTTTATTCGATTGTGCTTCAGCTGTTAATAATTTGATTAAATTCATTGCTGAGGTTATACAAGATAACTTTTGATTATGATCAAAATATAAAGGAGTTAATGCTCTAACAATTTCAATTTTAAAGTAGCCAATTCTAGAAACATTTTTTGATGAATAATTAACATGAATTTTGTTTCCAATTTGTAAATAATTTCTAATTTTTTTTGATGTAGCACCAAATATAATACCTGAGACTTTACCATAATTTTCTGTAAAAACTTCTGCAATTATAGAATTTTCACTATATCGATTTTTTGAAATTAAGTATCCAGTGTCATCCCAGTTCATCTTTTTAATATACTTTCCATGCATAACTTAGCAGCGTTTTGTTCTGCTTCCTTTTTAGATTTACCTTCAGAAGGAAAGAATTTAGTATTTGTAAGTTTAACAGCTACCTTGAATAATGGTTTATGCCTAGGACCAGTATTTGAAATCAATTTATATATAGGTAATGTTTTAAAATTCTTTAAAGAATACTCTTGAAGCTTCGTTTTATCATCGATTTGTGTAACAGCGCTTGCTAAAATATGTTTACTCCAAAAATTTAGAATAAATTTTTCAACTATACTAATACCTTTATCTAAATAAATCGCACCAATTAATGATTCTAAACAGTCAGATATAACCTTATCTTCAATAATAATTTTTTTATTTTTTGGGTTAAAAACTAAAATATATTTTTGTAATCCAATGTCTTTAGCAACTTCTAAGCACTTTTTTTTATTAACAAGTGATGCAAATTTTTTATCTAATACACCTTCTTTTTCCTCAGGATAAATTTCTAATAATTTTTTAGCAATGACTAAACCTAGAACTCTATCACCTAAAAACTCAATCTTTTCGTTATTATTTTTTGAGTCATAACTTTTATGAGTTAAGCTTTGAACTAAAATTTTTTGATCTGAAAATTTAAAACCTAATTTTTTTTCAAGATATATAGAATTAATCTTCATTAAATAATTTTTTTGAAAAATCTATCAAATCTAAATGTTTTGTGCCATTTCCAAAATTGTAAAAGACTACCAATTCTAAAATCTGAAGAAAAAAAGATAAATTGTGCTTTGCCAACAAGATTATCTTCATGAACATATCCTACGCTAGTAAGATATCTGCTATCTTTTGAGCAATCTCTATTATCACCCAAAAAAAAATAATGTTTTTTGGGAACTACAAATATATCAGAATTCTGAAAACTATATGTTTTTAAATAAACTGTTTTATAGGTTCTTCCATTGGGTAGTATTTCTTCAAATGTATTAACATCAATAGTTTGATCGCCACAATAAATATTGTCTGCTTTTGATATTATAGATTTGGGTATTTGATTATTATTGAGAAATATATCACCATCTATAAACTGAATTTTGTCGCCAGGAAGACCAACTAATCGTTTTATATAATCTGTTCTATTATCAGCAGGTGTTTTAAATACAATTACATCTCCACTTTTAGGTTTAGTTGAAAATATTCTTCCTTTAAAAAATGGAGGGCTAAATGGAAAAGAATGTTTGCTATAACCATATGAATATTTAGTAACAAAGAGCCTATCACCAATTAGAAGATTTGGTTCCATTGAAGATGAAGGGATATAAAATGGCTGTATAAGAAAAGATCTAATTATCACAGCTATAATTAAAGCATAAAAAATAGTTTTAAGATTTTCTATAATAATTTTTTTATTCATTTTCATTTTTTTTGTAAAACTACATATGCTATTGAATATTTTTTTTCATCAGACATCGACAGAAAGAAATTAAATGAAGTTACTTTTAACTGTTTTTTGATAATCATTTTTAATTTATTTGTAATCATAAATGTCGGTTTTCCAGCTTTATTATTAATTATAGATATATCTTTAAATTTTAAATTACCTCTAAAACCAGTACCGATTGATTTGGCAAAAGCCTCTTTTGCAGCAAACCTCTTGGAATAATAATTTGTTTTATCTTTTATTTTTTTTGAATATTGAATTTCACTTTTACTAAATATTCTGGAGATAAACGATTTATTTTTTATTGATTTTTTAATCCTTAAATTTTCAATAATATCAACACCAATACCTAAAATTTTCATATCTAATTATTCAATATTTTTTTAAATTTTTTAACAGTTTTATTTAAACCGTTACTTATCGACTCACCAATTATAAAATGACCAATATTAAATTCAGTAATTTCTTTAATTTGCGATAAGATTTTTGTAGTTTTATAGTCTAAACCATGGCCAGCGTGAACTTCAATACCAATTTTTTTTGCTAAAATACAACATTTCTTAATTTTTAAATATTCACTTTTAAACTTTTTTTTATTTTTAACTAAATAAGATATTTTACCAGTATGTAATTCTATACAATCTGCGTTTAATTCTTTTGCTAGTTTAATATCTTTTAATCTTGGATCAATAAATAAGCTTGTCCTAATTTTTTTTTTTTTAAATTCAAAAATAATATTTGAAATTTTTTTCTTATTTTTTTTTAAGTTTAGGCCTCCTTCTGTAGTAATCTCTTTTCTGTTTTCTGGAACAATACATACAAAATTAGGTTTATTTTTTAAGGCAATTTTTAATATCTTCTTATTTAATGATATTTCAAGATTTGTTGGAATATTCTTTTCTTTACAAATTTTAACTACATCAATATCATTGATATGTCTTCTGTCCTCTCTTAAATGAATTGTTATAGAATCTGCTTTATATGACATAACTTGTTTTGCAACGAATAATGGATCTGGATGAGAAGATCCTCTTGCATTTCTAACTGTTGCAACATGATCTATATTAACACCAAGTCTTTTTTTCATTTAATAAACCTGCTACCTGGAACAGTAATTGGTATTTTTCTAAGTGACTCTGGAATTTCATTTTTCTTATAACTAGGAACATCAATTTTCATATGAGAAATAATAATTTTTTTTTTAATTTTTAAGCTTTTATTGGTTGATCTATCTATGATGGAAGCAAAGCCTAAAAGTTTAGCTTTAGATTTAGTTATTAATTTTACACACTCTAAACTTGATTTACCTGTAGTAATAACATCTTCAATAATAATAACTTTAGCACCTTTTTTTATACGAAAACCTCTTCTAATGGTAAATTTACCATTAACTCTCTCACAAAAAATTGTTTCTTTTTTTAAAAGTCTTCCTATTTCATAACCTATGATTATACCGCCCATTGCAGGGGCTAAAATAAGGTCTATAGATTTAAATTCTTTTTTTATTTTCTTGGCTAAAGATGCACAAATTTTATTTGCCAAATAAGGAAAGCTGAGAAGTTTTGCACACTGAATATATTTGGGTGAATGTAATCCTGATGACAAAACAAAATGTCCTTCAAGTAATGCGTTAGTTTTTTTTAAAATATTTAAAGATTTTTTGTGTGAAAGCATTACGTTCCTTTAACCAGTTATCTTCATGTCTAATGATTTTAAACTTTATCTCCATTTGTTTTAACTCACTGATAAAATTTGTAAAGTTTTTCAGATCGCGAATAATTAAATTAAATCTAAAATTAATATATTCTTTAGATTTTTCCTTCATTTCAACACTAGAAATATTTAAACTATGCTGACCAAGTAAGGTGGTGACTGTGCCTAATTTTCCAGGTTTATCTGGTAGAGACATCCATAATGTTGTGTTATACTTTTTAATTCTTTGTGCTTTTTCTTCTCCTTTTTTATACCAATATTTTCTAATAGCTGATCTAGCTTTTCCAGTTTTCGTTATAGGTATCCAATGCAAAGATGGTGATTTATTTTTAGAAGTAATAATATCAACAACATCACCATTATAAAGTATGCTTTGTAATTCAGCATCATTACCATTAATTTTACAACCGATAGCACTATCGCCGATTTTTGTGTGAACTGCATAAGCAAAATCTATTGGCGTTGCATCTTTTGGTAATTTGATTACAGATCCTTTTGGAGTGAAGCAAAAGACATTTTCCTGAAACATTTGAAGTTTTGTATACTCATATGAGTGTTCTGGATTTTCATTCTTATCAATAATTTCAACTAAATCTGCAAGCCAATCATATTCTTTCCATGTTAATGAATTAAATTTTTCAGAAGATTTATATTTCCAGTGAGATGCGATACCTCTTTCTGCAAATTCATGCATTTGAAATGTTCTAAGCTGTATTTCGATCGGTCTTCTATTGGGTCCTATGATAGAGGTGTGTATTGACTGGTATTTATTAATTTTAGGAGACGAAATATAATCTTTAAATTTACCTGGTATACAATTCCACCTATTATGAAAAATACCGAGAGCTTTATAACAATCTTCAACACTATCAAGTATTATTCTAAAACCTATAATATCCGATATCTGTTCAAGTGATATTCTTTTTTTTTGGACTTTTCTCCATATAGAAAAAGGAGTTTTTTCTCTGCCAATAATTTCCGCATTTATTTTGTGTTCGTTTAATAAACTGCTGAATTCCAAAGAGATAGAATTAAAGCTATTAACTTTATCATCTTTTATTTCATCCAGTCTTTTTTTTATAAGTTTTCTAGCACTATTATTTAAAACCTCAAAAGATAAATCTTCTAATTCATCTCTAATCCTATGCATCCCCATTCTATCTGCTAACGGTGCATAAATTTCCATGGTTTCTTTTGCAATTCGTTCTTTTTTTTCAGTTTTGGAAATTGCATCAATTGTTCTCATGTTATGTAATCGATCTGCAAGTTTAACTAGGAGAACTCTAATATCTTTGGAGGTAGCTAAAATTAATTTTCTAAAATTTTCAGCTTTTGAAGTTGATGTGGCTTGATTTTCAAAAACTGATATTTTTGTTACACCATCAACTAAGTCAGCAACTTCTTGTCCAAATTCATTTTTTATTGTCTCATATGTTGCATATGTATCTTCTATAGTATCATGAAGTAATCCTGTTGCAATTGTTGCACTATCTAATTTTAATTCTGTCAATATATTGGCTACAGCTATAGGATGATTTGAGTATGGATCACCCGATTCTCTCTTTTGATTTTCATGAGCTTTAATAGCAAAATCATATGCTTTATTTAATTTTTCAGGATTTAAAAATTTATTATAGGATTTAACCTTATTTATTAATTTTTCAGAATTAGGCATTTTTAACTATAACATTAATTTATATTTGTTTAATAGACCTTAAGTCATTGATTGGTAAAGAGTTTATCAAATTGACTATATTAAACTTAGTTTTTGGATGTTTCCAAGATTTTTCAATTTCAAATAGTGGCAATAAAACAAAATTTCTTTTACATAATCGTGGATGAGGTAAGATTAATTTTTTATTTTTTTTATTTAATATTCTTTTATCGTAATCAATAATATCGATATCACATGTTCTAGGGCTATTTATTGTCGATCTAACTCTTCCTAATTTTAATTCTATTAAATTACAAACTTTAAGTAACTCAATCGGAGCAAGGGATGTCTTAACTTTAATAATAATATTAATATAACTTGGCTTTGTAGGGTCTGGCCAAGACCTTGACATATAATTAGATGAAGATTTTAAAATCTTAATTTTTTTACTTTCTAATTCTAATTTAGCTAATTCAATATTATTTACTTTATTTCCTAAATTTGATCCTATCGCTAAATATGCAAATTTAGCTTGATTTTCTGATGTATCTTGCTTTTTCACGATTCCAATCTCTATTTTTTTTTGTAGCTCTTTTATCAAATTGCTTTTTTCCTTTTGCAACTGCTATTTCAATTTTTGCTTTACCTTTTTTAAAGTACATTTTTGTAGGAACTAATGTAAAACCATCTTTTTGCATTTTACCAATTAACTTATTTATTTCTTTTTTATTAAGTAAAAGTTTTCTTTCATCCATCGGATTATGATTTGAATAACTTGCTTGTTTATAAGAAGCTATATGAGAATTAATCAAAATTATTTCACCATTTTTTTCAATTGCGTAAGAATCTGCAATATTTACTTTACCTTCTCTGATAGATTTTATTTCTGAACCTTTAAGAACTATGCCAGCCTCAATAAGATCTTCAAAAAAAAAATTGAAACTTGCTTTTCTATTTAAACAAATTATTTTTAAACCAGTATTGGTTTTTTTACTCATTAAAGTAAATTAGCTGATAATAAAGATTTTTTAACTACTTCTTTAGTTGGTTCAGTGACTTTAACTAAAGGCAACCTCACACTGTCATCACATAAACCCAAAAGTTTTGCAGCATATTTAACAGGGCTCGGGTTGCTTTCTATAAACATAGAGGTATGAATCGGCTGAAGTATTTTATCTAATTTATCAGCTTTTAATATATCTTCGTCAGTATCAGAAGTTGAGGCTCTTTGAAAATCAGAACAAAGTTTTGGTGCAATATTTGCTGTAACACTAATGGCTCCAACTCCACCTCTTCTATTGAATTCTAATGCATTATCATCATTGCCAGTAAGTTGAATAAATTCATCACCCATAATTTTTTTTTGTTGATTAACCCTATCAAGGTCTCCAGTTGCATCTTTAACTCCAGTAATATTTTTAAGTTCAAATAATTTTGCCATTGTTTCTACTGACATATCAATAACTGATCTACCTGGTATATTGTAGATCAAAATCGGTATTCCACATTTATCATTTATTGCTTTATAGTGCTGATAAAGACCTTCTTGTGTTGGTTTATTATAGTATGGAGTTACAACCAAGGCTGCATTGGCACCAACTTTTTCAGCATGAGTAGTTAAAGAAATAGCCTCCTCTGTTGAATTTGATCCTGTGCCTGCGATAACTGGGTTTTTACCATTGCTTTCTTTTATACATAATTCAATAACTTTTTGATGCTCTTCATGGCTTAATGTTGGAGATTCTCCTGTGGTCCCGGCTGGAACTAAAGCATTGGTACCATTATTAATTTGATGGTGAATAAGCTTAATATAAGCATCAACATCAAGCTTATTATTTTTAAATGGTGTGATTAAAGCAACATTTGATCCTTTGAACATAAATACTTATAACATAGTTTAGAGATTCATTTAGTAAAATTTATGCACAGAAATATAACTTTTTTTTTTAAAACAATTACATTAATTTTGCTATTTATTAGTAATATATATGCTGCAGATTTAACTATAAAACCTCAAAAAAAACCCATTTTAGATAAGGTTATAACTGAACAAAAATTAACTCAGGGTATCGTTAAGCCCAAGCCTAAACCTACAAATAAAATAACTAAAAATAAATTAATAACAGAAGACATAAAACCAAAGTCCAAGCCACAAAAAGATAAAACGTCTAGTTTACCAGAGAAATCCTCTGAAAAAGTAGTCAAAAAAAAGACTAAAGAAAATATTTTTTTATTACCACCAAAAAAACCATTAGTTGTAAAAAAAATAATTAATTCAATAAAGACAAAATCTAAATTTTTTAATCAAAGAGATTTTGATATAGCTAAAAAATCTATACAGGCTATTGAAAAACGTCAATGGACATCTGCTTTATCTATTTCCAAAAAAGCAAAAGATAAGTCAATACATAATTTTATTCAATGGAGACATTTGTTAACTACAGGGAACCAGGCAAGTTTTTATGATTACATGACATTTATAAAACGTAATGAAAACTTTCCTAGAATCAATAGAATTAGATATCTAGCTGAACATAAGTTATCTACTGATAAAATTTCTCCAAAAAAAATAATTGACTGGTATGGTGCTAATGAACCTTTAAGTGGCTTTGGAAAATTAATCCTAGGTGAAAGCTATATTAAAATAGGTGAAACTAAAAAAGGTATTCTTTTAATTAAAGAAGGATGGATTACTGCAGATTTAAATAGATCTCAAATGAAATTTTTTAGAAAAAAATATAAAAAATATCTAGATGCAAAAGATTATATTAAAAGAGCTGATTATTTGGCCTGGGAAAATAAGTATTGGGATTTAAAGAGAATGCTAAGATATTTACCAAAAGATTATGAGCTTCTTTATACAGCTAGACAAATTTTAATGAGTAAATCTTATGGTGTTGATAACGCTATTAAAAATGTACCAGCAAAATTAAAAAATGATGCAGGTTTAAATTACGATCGTCTTAAGTGGAGAAGAAAAAGAGGAAGAGTAGAAGATTCTTTAGAAATTATTTTCAAAGTAAAAAATGATAAAGATTATTTAATTAGACCAGATAAATGGTGGGTTGAAAGAGCAATTATGGCACGAGCTCTTATTTACAAAAATAAATATGAAAAAGCTTATAAAGTTTCAAGTGAACATTCTCTTATTGAAGGACCTGAGTTTGCTGAAGCAGAATGGATGAGTGGCTGGATTGCTTTAAGTTTTCTAAATGATCCAATATTAGCTATAGATCACTTTAATAATTTTTATCAGAACGTAGGTTATCCTATAAGTTTATCAAGAGGTGCTTATTGGCTTGGTAGATCATATGAAAGAATTGGTGACAAAACACAATCTAAACAATGGTATGAAGAAGCAAGTAAATATTTAACCACATATTATGGTCAATTAGCTCATTTAAAGATTAAACCTAATGATAAATTTGAACTCAACGAACAACAAAAAGTCACTGAGGAATATAGAAATTCTTTTTACAAAAATGATTTGGTAAAAATTGTCTATCTTTTAGATGAATTAAATAAAACAAAATATACAAAAAATATTTTAAAACATCTTGCAAATGATAATATTAAAAGTGGTAGCGAAATATTAGCAGCTGAACTTTCAACTAATATATCAAGGTATGACTTTGCAATTCAGATAGCTAAAGTAGCCTCGTATGAAAAAAGATTTCATAATGAATTTAATTATCCAATAATTAGTACACCAAAATATATAAATGGTCGTAAAATTCCAGAGCCGGCTTTTATTTTATCAATAATTAGACAAGAAAGTGAATTTGACATGACAGCAAATAGTCATGCTGGTGCTCAAGGTTTAATGCAATTAATGCCTTACACTGCAAAATTGGTTTCTAAACAAGCAAAACTTCCATATTCCAAATCAAGATTAACTAGTGACCCAGAGTATAATATAAATTTAGGTTCACATTATATTGCAGGTTTAATTTTGGAATATGATGGTGCCTACCCTTTTGCAATAGCAGCTTACAATGCTGGACCTAAAAGAGTAAAATATTGGAAGAAAACTAACAAAAATCCACAAAAAAAACAAATTGACTATGTTGATTGGATTGAATTAATCAAATTTAAAGAAACTAGAAATTATGTTCAAAGAGTTTTAGAAAATTATAATGTTTATAGATATATTCTTCAACAGAAACCAATAAAGATAAAAAATTTTTTTAATAATGACCCCTTATTTTAAAATGAAATAATGCAGCCAATTATTTTTTTACTAAAAAATTTATCAAATAAAAAAAATTTACAAAGAAATGATACTATTAAACTGATCATCCAAGAAAAAGTTAATAAAATACCTATTTGAGTCAAGAAAATGAATAAGTAGTATTCACTAATTCTAAAAAAAATTGATAAAAGATGCCAATAAAATTTATATTCATTATTTAAATTTTAAAAAGCATTTATCTAAAGATTGTTTTCAATCTTATCTTTGATGTGTATTTCATTAGAAAATTTATCTTCTTTAGTACTTAAAATTAATTGCGAAAGAAGACCTATAAACAAGAATAAAAACCCCATAAATAAGAATAAAAAAACTAAAATTGGTAAAGGTGTTTGATGTAAATAAACTTCTTGAAAAATTTTTTTATAAATCATGTAAATAAATGATAATAGCGAAGCAAAGAAGCTCCATAAACCAAATTTCCCAAAGAAATAAATTGATCGCTGTCCACCAATTTTAAACATGTTCATATATATTAAATCTATCAGTATTCGAAAGACTCTGTTTAAATTGTATTTTGACTTTCCAGACTTTCTCTCTCTATGATTAACTTCAATTTCTTTCACTTTCCAATTATCAAAACTTATTCTTGCAGCTAAAAGTCTATGAAAATCTCCCCATGAGATTTTATAATTAATTATTTTTTTTTTTAAAATTTTAAGTGCACATCCATGATCATTTAGTTTTGATTTACTAAATAATCTAACACAAAAATTAGCTAATATGCTAGGTAAGGTTCGCATGAAAAAATTATCTTTCCTTTTTTTTCTCCAACCACTTACCATATCATAACCATTTTCATAAAATTCGAGCATTTTTGGAATATCAGCTGGATCATTCTGCATATCTCCATCTAAAAAAATTAAATTTTCATAATTAGATATTGATATACCTGTAATTATTGCTGAGGATTGAGAATAATTAAACTCATGTTTTGCAATAATTGTTTTTATTTTATTTTTAATTGTTAATTTTAATTCTTCAAATGTATTGTCATAGGATCCATCATCAACATAAATTATTTCAAAATTTTTTTTTGGGTCTTTTATATTGTTTAATACTAGATTTAATTCGCTATTAAGGCTTTCAATATTTTTTTCTTCATTATAGAAGGGTATAATTATTGAGTAGTTCATATTTATTATTTGATTCATAACGATCATATCATTTTAAATTGAAAAAAGTAATATAACGATCCTATCAATAATAATTATGCTTTAAAAATAGGAATTTTTAAATTTCCTTTAAAAATGGCGGAAGAGGAGGGATTCGAACCCTCGGTACAAGTTTCCTCGCACGGTCATTTAGCAAACGACTGGTTTCAGCCTCTCACCCACTCTTCCATTGCGACATTGATATATCCGATTGTATTGAATATTCAAT